>CBJMI02800__coassemble_452_pt1 | contig 70593 bp, 66 predicted proteins | sample CBJMI02800__metabat2_low_PE_003 | metagenome-assembled genome bin CBJMI02800
CACCGCCGTCGGCGTAGAAGTAGCGCATCGGCGTCCAGAGCACACCGTGGATGCCCGCTGAATGTTCCAGCGTGCCGTCGGTCGCGTCGAACGGAACGCTCAGCGTCAGGAAGAAGCCGCCGGTCGGGCTGTTCCAGTTCACGTCCGGGCGGTCGCTGAAACGGTCGGCCAAGGCCCGGAGCATCCGCTCGCGGCTACGGGAGTACAGGGCGTTCTCCGGCCGGTTCTTGGCGCGCAGGCTCAGCCTATGGGAGAGCAGCGCACCGCCCACCACCGCCTGAGCGATCGGCGACGTGTTGACCGTCACCATGCTCTTGAGCACCGCCAACTGGTCCGAGAACAAGCCCGGTTGACCAGCAACCCGCTGGTCAGCGACGACGTAGCCCACCCGAGCGCCGGGCAGGGCGGACTTGGCGAACGACCCGAGGTAGACGACCACTCCCGTCCGGTCGCCGGCCTGGTCGACGGCCTTCAGGGACGGGATCGCGTCCGGACCGGCGAACATGCTGTACGCGTTGTCCTCCAACAGCAGCAGGCGCTCCTTCGCGGCTGCCGCCACCAGCGCGCGGCGGGTGGCGAGGTCCATGCTCACACCGGTCGGGTTGGCGGCGTCCGGGATCACGTACAGCGCTCGCGGACGAAGACCTCGGGCACGGGCGGCAGCCAGCCGGGCGGCCAGGTGGTCCAGGTCGATGCCCTGAGGGCCGCTGTGCACAGGCCACACCGGCAAGCCGGCGAGCCGGGCCGCGCCCGCAAGGCCAACGTACGTGGGCGAGACAGCGAGGACGATGTCCTCGGGGGCGGAGCGCAACGCCTGCAGGGTCAGGAACAGGCCCTCCTCTCGGGCCTTGCGAATCAGGTCAAGGGATGCGGCTCGGGTCAGCGCTTCCACCTGCAACCGATCGTAGGCCTTTTCCCACGCCCTGACAGTCCTGTCTTCGCGCACGACGAAGCCGTGATCCGCCGTCTCGGTGTAGCCGACCACGGAACGGTCGGCAAACGTCAACAACGTGAGGAAGGAGCGGAATGGGGCATGCTCAGCCAGGCCGAAGGGGGCTACCTGGAAGATCACATGAGGCCTGGTCGCCATCTCGGCCAAGTGATCGATCTGCGCACGCATGATCGCACTACCACCCACCGGCCTCCGGAGGGCACTCTCGTCTATCACCGCATGGACCACGGGCGGTTGAGCGCGCTTGAGGAGTCGCTGTCGCGTCACGAGGAACTTCACTCGCTCCTCGGCTTGGTCCTGCGTGCTGCTTCCTCGATGCACCGCGCCAGCCTCGATCGCAGAAGCATAGGCCTTGGTCTGGAACAGTCCAGGAATGAGGTTCGGTTCGAAGATCCTGATCTCGGCCGCGCGGGCCTCCTGCGCAGCATGCTCGGGGAAGCCCTCCAGAAAGCCCTTCCGCCGCATCCCGACCCACATCAGCTCGAGCGTCTGACCGGTCCCGAGCGCCTTGTCGACCGCCCTGACGAAATCTCGACTGGTGGATTTGCGGCCGGTTTCCACCGCCGAGATGTAGCTGTCCGAGTACCCACTCGCCGCAGCCAGATCCTGCTGGGTCCAGCCCAGCGCCTCACGCGAGCTGCGAAGTAGCGCGCCGAAGGACTCGCGCGGGGAGGCTGTTGGGTCAAGCTCTTTGCGGTTCATCGCTCACACCCGATTCCACCTGAAACGCAGGCAAGTTGAACGATTGCCAAGCCTAGCGGACAGTAAGCACTCCTGGTAGTCCCACAACTACGGAGAGGAGTAGCCATGTCCTGCCCCCAGCCCCCGCAGGCCACCCGAGTCGAGGTGGTGGTCTACCTCGCCAAGAGCAACTCCGCCTTCCCCGAGCGCGAGTTGCGGATGTGCGAGTCCTACGCCAGCACCTTCAACTGGGACATCTCCCTCATCGTCGTCGACGACGAGACCCACGCGAAGGGGCCCGGGCACCGGCCCATGCTCCAGGCCGCCCTTCAGCGCCTCCTCGACCGTCGGGCCGACGCGATCCTCGTTCCCACCAAGGCGACCATCTCCCCCATCGACGGCGAGTTCAACGAGTTCGCCGAGCGCGTGGAGAAGGCCTCCGGCTTCATCCAGATCGCGACCCGGCGATGACCGAGCGCTACGCCATCCTCCCCGCCGACGCCCCGCACGGCGCCTCCTACCAGGTCTGGGTCGTCCGCGACCGCACCACCACCCACCTCGTCAAGGCCCTCCCCCCGGCCGAGGAGCCGCTCCGCTTCTACTCGTACGCCCAGGCCCTCGCCTGGACCCGCACAAACTCCCCCGCTATCTAACCCTTCAGCCGCGCCAGCGTGACCACGAGCCGGTCTGCGATGTCCTCGGGCCACGGGAAGGCGACCGTGACCGACCGCTGGTGGGCCAGCCCGTGCAGGCCCAGCCAGAGGGCCACGGTGTCCGCGTAGGGATCGTCACTGCCGGACACGCCCGCGGCCACGCACGCGCCCAGAGCCTCGATGAGCAACTGGAGCACCCCCTGCCCCAGGGCGCTCATGTCGTCCACCGTCACACTGCTGTCCTGCAGCGCGGGCACCCAGACGCCGCCGAACATGGTCCGGTAGCGCTCGGGGTACTCCCGGGAGAACCCCAGGTACGCGTGACAGAGGGCGAACAGCCGCCCCCGCGGATCCTCACCGGCACTGCCCAGGGCAGCCCGCAGCTGGGCCTCCAACTCGTCGAAGGCCTGCCGCACCACGGCCAGCATGATGGCCGGCTGGTCGGGGAAGTGCCGGTAGATCGACGGGGCGGCGATCCCGACCCGGCGGGCCACCGACCGCAGCGTGACGGCGCTCTCGGTGCCGGCCTCGTCGAGCAGTTCGACCGCCGCCGCCACGATGTCCTCGCGCAGACGGGCACCTTCCCCGCGGCGGTTGCGGGCGCGGACTGGGGGTGCACTCGGTTCGTTTCCCATGGCGTGAGCTTACAGGTGAAAACTTACGACCGGCAGCCCTTGTGGACCGTGAACTTACATGTGTAACTTTACGGCCGTAGCCACAGCCAGCTGCCACCCCACCGCCCCGAAACGGAGCACGCCATGAGCAACCCCGTCGTCACCCCCGCCACCGAGGTCGTCCTGCCGGGCGAGGTCGAGCCGAGCGGCCTGCGGCTCCGCACCCGCGACCTCCCGCCGCCGCCCGCGGGCCGGGTCCTGCTGCGGATGGAGGCCACCGGCGTCTCCTTCGCCGAGCAGCAGATGCGCCGCGGCAAGTACTACGACCAGCCGCCCTTCCCCTTCGTGCCCGGCTACGACGTGGTCGGCACGGTGGTCGCGACCGGCCCCGGCGTCGACCCCGCGATGGTCGGGCGCCGCTTCGCCGCCGTCACCAAGACCGGCGCCTGGGCCAGCCATCTGCTGCTCGATGCCGCCGACGCCGTCCCCGTACCGGACGGGGTGACGGCCGCCGACGCGGAGACCGTGGTGGTCAACGGCGTGACGGCCTGGCAGATGCTGCACCGCACCGCGAAGGTTCCCCGGGGCGCCACCATCGTCGTGCTGGGCGCCAACGGCGGAGTCGGATCCACCCTCGTCCAGCTGGCCCGGCACGCCGGGATCACGGTGATCGGCACGGCCTCCGCACGGCACCACGACGCCGTCCGCGCCCTGGGCGCCACCCCCGTCGACTACCGCGACCCCGAGCTGTACCGGCGTATCCGGCAGCTCGCGCCGCACGGCGTCGACGCGGTGTTCGACCACGTCGGCGGCGCCGGGGTGGAGGAGTCCTGGCGGCTGCTGCGCCGCGGCGGGACCCTGGTGTCCTACGGCACCGCCGCCACCAAGGACGAGGCCGGCAACTCGCGGCTCCCGGTGCTGCAGCTGTTCGCCCGGCTGGCCCTGTGGAACCTCCTCCCCAACGGCAGGTCCGCGCACTTCTACAACCTCTGGGCGGGCAAGCGCCGCCCGGCGTCCTTCCGCGCCCGCCTGCGCGAGGACCTCGCCCAGGTGCTGGCCCTGCTCGCCGACGGCACTCTCACCGCCCAGGTAGCCGCGGAGTTCCCGCTGGACCAGGCCGCAGCCGCGCTCGCCCTGGCCGAGTCACGCACCGTCGCGGGCAAGGTCGTCATCGTCGCCTGACGTCGGCGAGGTGCTCCACGGGCCGGTCCATGGGAAACAGCGCACTGGCGTAGCGCCCCCGGTCCTTCCACGGGAGCCTTGAACCACCGGTACACCGACGCAGGAAGGACAACTGATGGTGCGCAGGACGAGGCTCATCAGCCGTGCCACCGCCGCAGCAGCCACCCTGCTCCTGACGACCGGGCCCGTCCCCGCCGCCGGCGCCGCAACACCGGGCCCGACCAACCCGACCGCGAAGCGGCTCAACGCGTACTGGACCCCGGCCCGCATGGCGGCCGCGCTGCCCGCCCCCGCCCCACCCACCGCACCCACCGCACCCACCGCACCGAGTACGGCAGCGGCGGCCCCGGCGGACGGACCCCGGCCCGGCGAGTTCATCCCGCCGAGCAGGAGTTTCGACGGCATCCCCCCGGTGGGCACCTTCTTCTGGACCGACGCCGGCGGCACCGGTCGTACCTGCAGCGCCTCCGTGGTGCACAGTCCCGACCACGACCTGGTGCTGAGCGCGGGGCACTGCCTCAAGGGCTACTCCGGCACCGCCCCCGAGCGGAACCTGGGCTTCGTCCCGCAGTACCACGACGGACTCAAGCCGTTCGGCATCTTCCCGGTCAGGAGCAACGGCGTCTACGTCCCGCAGGAGTACTACGACAAGGGCGAACACGCGGGCTCCGCCTACGACTTCGGGTTCGCCGTGACCGAGCCCAACCAGGACGGCGAGCGGCTGGAGGACGCGGTGGGCGCGGTCCGGCTGCTCACCGGCACCGGCTGGTTCCACGCTCCGGTCCGGATGATCGGGTACCCGGGCGGCGCGCCGAAACCGCTGGAGTGCCTGAGCTGGACCACCAGGTGGGTCAGCGACGACCCGGCGGATCCGGGCACCTTCGAACGCATCGCGTGCGACGGCTTCGTCGGCGGGACCTCGGGCGGGCCCATGCTGGTGCCGTGGCCGGGCGGCTGGGCGGTGATCGGAATCATCGGGGGCTACCACACCGGGGGCAACACCCCTCAGATCTCCTACAGCGCCTCCTTCGGCTCCGCCACCCGGGACCTCTACGACGCCGCGACCACCGGCGCGCCTCCGGCTGCCCCCACCTCATGAACCCCCGCGCTCCCGTTCGCGAGATTGTTCGACGACCCGTGCAACCTTTTCCGCCCCTCAGGTCATCGATCAAACGAGTGTTCTGTTTGATCGAACTGTAGGTCGGGAGAAGGGGAATCCGTGCGGACTGCTCGCGGTGCGGTCGTCCTGTTGGCCGTGGGGGTCGTCGCGTCCCTCACGCTCACCACGGGAGACTCCTTCTCGCGGGGCAGACCGAACGCCGCCGCCCCCGATCCCACCGCCCCTGAAGCGGAGCCGGAACCGGAGCCCGCCGGCACCCCCGCTCCCACCCCCACCCCGACGCCGACCTGGGACGGCAAGGTCCACGTCCTCGGCGACGGCTCCACCTCCTACACCGGCCCCCAGCCAAAGCAGCCCACGCCCGAGAAGCTCAAACCGGGCGAGAAGCCACCGCAGTTCGTCGTCTTCTCCTGGGACGGCGGCCTGGAGGGCGACGACCACCTGTTCTCCCGCTTCCGCAAGCTGGGCGCGGAGAACAACGCGCAGATGACGTACTTCCTGAGCGGCATCTACACCCTCCCCAAGTCCAAGCGCACCCTCTACCACCCGCCCCAGCACGAACCCGGCGCCGCCTCGATCGACTACGCCACCGACGCCCACATCAAGGACACCCTGGAGCAGTTGCGCCTGGCCTGGCTGGACGGCAACGAGATCGGCACCCACTTCAACGGGCACTTCTGCGGGAAGAAGGGCGGTGACGACTGGAGCGCCGAGGAGTGGAAGAGCGAGCTGGACCAGGCCGTCTCCTTCGTCACCAACTGGAAGACCAACACCGGCTACAAGGACCTCCCGCCGCTTCCCTTCGACTACACCAAGGAACTGGTCGGCGGCCGAGCCCCCTGCCTGGAGGGGCAGAAGAACCTCCTCCCGGCCGAGAAGGCGGCGGGCTTCCGCTACGACGCCAGCTCCCCCGGCGAGTTCCAGGTCTGGCCGAGCAAGAGGGGCGGCATCTGGAACTTCCCGCTGCAGATGGTGCCCTTCCCCGCGAAGGAGTCCCAGGGCCTGTCGATGGACTTCAACTTCCTCGCCGGCCAGTCCGGAAACACCACCAAAGGCGACCCGAAGAAGTTCGACGAGTGGGAGAAGGAGACCCGGGACAGCTACCTCGCCGGCTTCGAACGGGTCTACAACGGCAGCCGGGCCCCGCTGTTCATCGGGAACCACTTCGAGGACTGGAACGGCGGCATCTACATGCAGGCCATCGAGGACGTGGTGAAGGACGTCTGCCACCGGGACGGCGTCCGCTGCGTCACCTTCCGCCAGGTCGCCGACTGGCTGGACGTCCAGGACCCGAAGGTCCTCGACAAGCTGCGCCAGCTCGACCCCGGCCAACCGGCCGACTGGTCCCGCCTGGTGAAGTGACGCGCGGGCAGCGGGCCGGATCCGGGTGGTCCGCGACCCGGAGAAGCTCCGGCCCCGGGTGCGGGAGGGCTGATCCGGCGAGGAGCTCAGCCGATGCCGGGCGCGTACGCCCGGGCCACGGCCCCGAAGGCGGCCTTGGGCGTGGTGCGCCCGTCCGGCCAGGAGCGGACCAGGCCGTAGCCGACCGTGTCCAGGTCCTCCCGGGGGTCGTCGGACGCCGGGTAGGCGGGGGTCACATAGGTGAAGACGAACGCTCCGGCCAGCCCCGCCGCCGTGAACAGCTCGATGAGCGAAGTGAGTTCGGCGGCCTGGGCCGCCTCGTCCCGGACCAGTCCGGGGCGCGGCCGGCGGACGCCGTCCGTGCGGTCGACCAGGGTCCAGGCCAGGGCGCCGTGGTCGGCCGCCCCGGTGAACGCGGCGCAGCCGAACTCGGCCACCACCACCGGCTTCCCGTGCTCGTGCAGCGCCTCGAGCGTGGCCCGGAGGGTCGCCGCGTTGGCGGCGTCCCGGTAGGCGTCGACCGCCACCAGGTCGAAGGGCGTCCAGTCGACGTCCTCCCACAGCCCGGCGGCGTAGGTGACCGGACCGTCGAAGTGCTTCCGGGCGGTGGCGACGGCGGTGGCCAGCAAGGCGTTGAACCGGAGCGGCGGCGGACCGGCCGCGAAGTACTCCGGCGGCCAGCTCATCGGGTCCGCCAGCGCGGCCAGCCGGGCGGCGATGTCCGCACCCGGAACCAGTCCGGTCATGAAGGCGCTCAGCTCGCAGCCGACCACCAGGGTGACGTCGCCGCCGGCCCGGTGGAGCTCCCCGGCGACCTCGGCCGCGGCGGCGACGGCTCCCAGCGTCGCCGCCTCGTCCGCGTTCGGCAGCATCGGGGAGAGCCACACCGCCAGGCCGAGGCCGGTGGCCGTCTCCGCGGCCTGCCTCATCCTCGTGACGTCGTCGCCGGTGATCCGGACCGCGGTGCAGTGCAGTTCGCCGGCGACGACGGCGAGTTCCCGCCGCATCGTCGCCGCCGTGAGGTCCGGACGGGTGACGGAGCCGTCGACGGTCGGGGTGCCGGTGTCATAGGTGATGCCCTTGATCTTCACCCCCCTGTTCTACCGGAATTCTCCTACCGGCCCGCCTCCTTCATGTACGAGGTCCAGATCCGGCCCGGCAGTTCGGAGTCCGGGGTGTCCGGCGCTGCCCCGCCGAGGCCCTCCAGCGGGAGCAGCTTCATGTCCTTCAGGTCCGCCCGGAAGACGGTGACCGCCGTGGACAGCTGCCCGTTGTAGCCGACGGTCCATCCGGCCGTACGGTCCGGGGTGGTGCCGGGCTTGGCCGCCAGGCCCGGGCCCGCCTCGGCGAGCGACTGGGCGCTGCCGCCGCGCACCGCCCCCTTGAGCGCCGTGTCGACGTCCGCCGCCACCGACGGGGGCAGCGCCTGAACGGCGGTCGGCAGCCGCAGGTCGAGCTGCGCGCCGTTGCGGGTGATCCTGAGCACCGAGTACGGGTCGGTGTGGCGGCCGCCGGCCGCGAAGGCGGCGTAGGCGTCGGCGGCCCGGATCGCGCTCGGCTTGGAGTTGCCGACGCCGAAGGCGGGCACCAACTCGCCCATGCTGTCCGGCAGCAGGCCCAGGGCGGCCGCGGTCTGCTGCACCCGGTCCAGGCCGACGTCCATGGCGAGCTGCATCATCGGCCCGTTGACGGACTGCTCCACGGCGCTGCGCAGGGTCACCTGGCCCCAGTTCCGCCTGCCGTCGTTGGCGGTCTTCACGGTCTTCCCGTCGCGCCCCCAGTACGGGCCCTCCGGGGTCATCACGTTCACGCCGTTGTCGCCGTCGTAGGTGGTGCCGGGTGTCACCGGGGTCCGGTTGCCGTCGCGCCGGCGCTGGACGCCCTGGTCGAGCCCGGCGGCGTACACCAGCGGAGTGAAGGCCGAACCCATCGGCACGGTCGAGGCATTGGCGTTGTCGAAGCCCTGTTTCAGGTAGTCGGGGCCGCCGTACAGCGCCACGATCCGCCCGTCGAGGGCCACCGACGCGGCGCCGACCTTCACCAGCTTGTCGGCCTCCCGGCTGCCGGGGTCGATGCCCTTGGTGGCCTCCTGCACCGCCGCGGCCAGGGCGTTGACCTTCGGCTTCTCGAAGGTGGTGAGGATCTGGTGGCCGCCGAGGTCGAACTGGGCGGGCGTGATGTCGGTGTGGCTCTCCACGTAGCTCCGGGCCATGTCCACCAGGTACCCGACCTGCCCGCTCAGCCCGGCCGCCTTCGGCTGCGGCCGGGGCTCCGGGAACACCGTGTACGTGGCGCGCTCGGCGGCGGACAGCTTGCCGGCCTCCACCATCCGGTCCAGGATCCAGGACCACCGTTCCTCGGCCCGCTCGTGGTTGGCCGCGCTCAGCGCCGGGTCGTACTGCCCGGCCCCCTTCAACAGGGCTGCCAGGAAGGCGCCTTCGCTCGGGTTCAGCTGCGAGACGTCCTTGCCGTAGTACGCCGCCGCGGCGCGCTCGATGCCGTAACTGCCTCGCCCGAACCAGCTGGTGTTCAGGTAGCCGGCCAGGATGTCCCGCTTGCTCATCCGCTGGTCCAGCTTGACCGCGATGACCATCTCGCTGAGCTTGCGGGAGACGTCCTGGCGCTGGTTCAGGTAGATGTTCTTCACGTACTGCTGGGTGATGGTCGAGCCGCCCTGGGTGTCGCCGCCCGAGAGCATCTCGTAGACCGCGCGGCTGATGCCCTTGAGGGAGATCCCCGGGTCCGAGTAGAAGGTCTCGTTCTCGGCGGACAGCACGGCCCACTGCACCGGCTCCGGCACCTGGTCGAGCGGCACCTCCTGCCGGTTGGTGTCGCCGATCCGGGCCATCTCGGTGCCGTCGGCCCAGTAGTAGACGTTGTTCTGCTGGGTGGCGAAGGCGTTCAGGTCGTCCGGGACCTCCGTGGTCGCGTAGAACCAGGCCGCCAGCCCCGTCAGCGCCACCGCCGGGAGCCCCACCACCACGAGCAGCTGCCGCCAGGACGGGAGCCAGCGGCGGAACCCGCGCCGCCCGCCGCGCGGGTAGTCGATCCACCGCAGCGCACGCCACCGGCGGCGCCCGGCCTTCCGGCCCTCGACTTCCCCGTCCTGATGTGCACTCACAGGCCGCTCTCCGCTTCGCTCGTGGGACAGACCCCTCCACTGGATAGATGCCGCCAGGCCGGTCCGTTGGACGGGCGAAACCGGTGTGATCATGCTCATAGCGGTAGGCGGAACCCTTTCGGGATCCCTGCGGAAGCCGTGGGGAACCCCGCCCGGACCCCCTGCGGGACCCGCCCGCAACCCGCCCGGGGCCCCTGGGAGCCCGTCCCACGCGGCCTACCGCCAGAATGGCGGCATGAGGTTGATCCACACGCTGTTCGGCGTGCTGCTGCTCCTGCTCGTCGTGGGCAGCATCCTGCGCACCCTGGTCGTCCCCCGCGGTCTCTACTCGGCCCTGGTGCACCGGCTCTGGTGGGTGCTGCGCACGGTGCTGCGGCTGTGGGCCGCGCCGTTCGGCACCTACCGGGCGCAGGACCGCGCGCTGACCTGGCTGGCCCCGCTGGTGCTGCTCGGCATGCTCGGGATATGGCTCAGCGGGATGATGCTCGCCTACACCCTGCTGCTGCACGGCAGCTCCGACCTCAGCTGGTCGGTGTCCCTCCGGGAGGCCGGGTCCAGTCTGTTCACCCTCGGCTACGCCAGCGGCGAGCGGCTGCAGCTGTCCGCGATCGACTTCCTGGCCGCCGGCAGCGGCCCGCTGGTGATCGCCCTGCAGATCGCCTACCTGCCCACCCTGTACGCCGCCTACCAGCGGCGCGAGACCGAGGTGACCCTGCTCCAGTCCCGGGCCGGCGAGCCGGCCTGGGGGCCGGAGCTGCTCGCCCGTCAGTCCCTGGTCGACACCCAGACGGCGCTCCCCCAGCTCTACCGCGACTGGGAGCGCCTGGCCGCCGACATCGGCGAGAGCCACTCCAACTACCCGGTGCTGCTGTCCTTCCGCTCCCCGCAGCCCAACCGCAGCTGGGTGGTCGGCCTGATCGCCGTCATGGACGCCGCCGCCCTGCACCTCGCCCTCTGCCCGCGCTCTGCCCCGCCCGAGGCCCGGCTGGTGATCCGGGCCGGCTTCACCGCGATGCGCGACATCGGCCGCTCGCTGCGCGTCGACTTCGACACCGACCCCGACCCGGACACCCCGATCCGCCTCACCTACGCCGAGTACCTGGGCGCCGTCGCCATGATCACCGCCGCCGGGTTCGCGCACGAACGCCCGGTCGAGGAAGCCTGGCGGCACTTCCGCGGCTGGCGCGTCAACTACGAGGCCCTGGCCTACGAACTCGCCCGCCGCAGCGACGCCGTACCCACGCTGTGGACCGGCCCGCGCGACTTCCACGCCCCGGTCATCCCGCCGGCCCGGCCCACCGACCGCCGGCCGGACAACTCCCGGCCCACGCTGCCGCCGGCCTGAGACGCCCTACGGCCGGGCGGGCAGCGGCGGAAGCGGCCAGTCGGCGGGCGGGGCGAAGTCGCGGTGGGTGCCGTCGAAGGGGAACGCCCCCGCCTCGACCAGCCGCGCCACCGCCTCGCCGCCCGGGACGTGCTCCGGAGGCGTCGTGGGGGGCCTCACAGGTCCACCGGACCGCCGTCGGCCAGCGAGCGCTCGGCCCCGGCCAGGATCTCCACCACCCGCAGACCGAAGTCCGCCGCGCAGGGGTGCGGCTCGCCGGAGGCGGCCGAGGTCAGCAGGGCGTCCACCGCCCGGTGCAGGGCGGCGGTCGGGGCCTCGCCGCGCTCGGGCAGTTGCGCCACCCCGTGCTCGCCGCGCAGCTCCATCGCGGCGCCGCCGCCCGCTCGCGGCACGGTCAGGCTGAGCGCCATCGTGCTGGACGCGCCCCCGACGTGCCGCACCACCAGGTGCACGGTGTCCAGCGGCCCGGCGACCGCCGTGACCTGCGTCGCGTCGCCCAGCACCGGGAGCAGCACGGACAGCGCGTGCGGGCCGACGTCCCACAGCGCGCCCTTCTCCCGGCGCCACGGCGAGGCCGCGTACGGGCTGGTGCTGCCCGGCGCGAACACCGAGCCGAGCCAGTCCGAGCGGCCGGTGAACCAGCCGCCGAGCTCCGCCTGCCGCTCGATCCACGGGATCTGCTCGCCGCCGAAGCGGACGGTGAAGAACACCACCGAGGCCACCTCGTGCGCGCGCACCGCCTCGGCCACCGCCCGGGCGTCCGGCACGGTGAACGCGACCGGCTTGTCCAGCAGCAGGTGGCAGCCCGCCTCGGCGGCCCGTACGGCGAGCCCCGCCTGGACGGACGGCGGCAGCGCGACGGAGACCGCGTCCACCTCGGCCAGCAGCCGGTCGAGGTCGCCGTACCCTGGCACACCGTGCGCCGCGCCGAGCGCCTCGGCCGCCTCCGGCCGGCGGCCCCAGACGCCGGTGAACTCCAGCCCGGGGTGCTCCGCCAGCACGGGCGCGTGCACCCGCTCGGCCCAGGTGCCGGTGCCCAGCAGTCCGATCCGCACGATGTCTCCGCTCCTTCTCCCTTGCCCTGCGCTGTGCTCGCTCAGCCCTGCACCTCGCTCAGGTGCACCTCGGTCAGCCCTGCACCCGCACCAGCGTGAACCCGTCGTAGCCCTTGCTGCCCACCGTCTGGACGGACGTCCCGGTGACCCTCGGCTCGGCGGCGATCAGCTCGTGCAGGGTGCGGGTGCCGACGATCGCCGGGTCGGTGCTGGCGGCGTCGGCGATGGCCCCGCCGCGCACCACGTTGTCGACGATGATCAGCGAACCCGGCCCGGTCAGCTGGAGCGCCCGGCGGAAGTACTCGGGGTTGCTCGGCTTGTCCGCATCGATGAACACCAGGTCGAAGGGCTCCTCGCCCTGCTCGACCAGCGCCGCCAGCGAGTCGGCGGCCCGGCCGACCCGCACCTCGGCGACCTCGCCCAGCCCGGCACGGGCCAGGTTGCCGCGCGCCACCTCGGCGTGCCGGGGGTCGAGCTCCAGGGAGATCAGCGTGCCGTCCGCGGGCAGTGCCCGGGCCAGCCAGATCGTGCTGTAGCCGCCGAGCGTGCCGACCTCCAGGATCCGGCGCGCCCCCTGGGTGAGCGCCAGCAGGTGCAGCAGCTTGCCCTGGTTCGGCGCCACCGCGATCTTCGGGAGCCCGGCGGCGTCGGCGGCGGCCGTGGCGGCCTCCAGCGCCGGGTCGTGGCCGACCAACTGCTCGGAGAAGTACGCGTCCACGGCGTTCCACGTCGTCTGCTGCGTCGGCTGCGTCATCGGGCCCTCCAGTGGTGCAAGATCGACAGGTTCCAGCCGATGCTACTCCGGGGCCCGACCACGCCGGCACAGCTATCCGTTACGCTCCGTCACTCCGCGACAGGAGCCCTGAGCGCCTCGGCGGCCTTCGCCGCCTCCTCCGCCTCGATCTTCGCGTGGGTCTTCGCCGCCCGGCGCTTCATCAGCCAGGCCGAGGTCGCGCCCACCACCACGGCCGCCGCCAGGCCCGCCCAGGAGAACCGGGACAGCCACGGCTCGATGGCCTTGCCCACCTTGAAGACCAGCAGCGTCGTACCGCCGGCCCAGATCACGCCGCCCAGCACGTTGGCGATCAGGAACTTCCAGTACGGCATCTTCAGCGCGCCCGCCAGCGGACCGGCGAAGATGCGCAGCAGCGCGATGAAGCGGCCGAAGAAGACCGCCCACATGCCCCACTTCTGGAACGAGCGCTCGGCGGTGGCCAGGTGCGAGGGCCCGAAGTGCTTGGGGAACTTCCGCCCCAGCTTCTCGAAGAGCGGCTTGCCCCCCTTGCGGCCGATCGAGTACCCGATCGAGTCGCCGATGATCGCACCCGCGATCGCGCAGGCCGCGATCCCCCACGGGCTCACCACGCCCTTGACCGCCATCAGGGTCGCCGTGACCAGGGCGATCTCACCGGGCAGCGGGATGCCCAGCGACTCGACCCCGATGATCAGGCCGATCAGGGCGTACACCGCAGTCGGTGGGACGCTCTCGATCCAGGCGTCGATGTGCAAGGCCAGCACCTCCGTGGCAGGTCGGAACGGCCCCGGCTCCCCGTGGAGCCGAACACCCGTCCCGGTGGTTGTCCGATGGCGGCACCAGGCCGCTCCCCCGGGGCGCAGCCTAACGTGCCGAACGGCCCGCCCCCCCGGCCGATCACCCCTGGTTACGACGTGCGCCCCCGCACCAATAGTTCCAGCCCGGTCGGCATTCCTTCAAGATTGGGCAAAACGTCCTGCGGCCACCGCCGGGCGCTGCTCGATCCACCGCGTGAGCGGCATCCCGCCCGTTCGTCGCCCACAGCTACGGCTGCCCGGTCCGCTCGGCGAAGTCCAGGACGGTGACGGAGAGGCGGCGACTGGCCAGCGGCGGGATGGTCATGGCCAGTGGCAGCAGGGCGCCGAGGAGTCCGCGGCCGCCGGTCGGCCGGACGTCCCGCACCGCCACCACAGCCGGACTGGCGGTGCGGAGTTTGTCCCGCTCGTCCGCGTCCATCGCCCACGGCATCGGCGGCACCTGGTACCCGCGGCCGCGGATCCTCCCCGCCGAGGCGAGTCGGCCGAACCAGCGCGGGACGGCGTCCAGTACGAGGGAGCCGCCCGGGAAGCGCTCCGCGCAGCCCGCGATCAGGGACCTCACCCGGGCGGGCGGAAGGTACATCAGCAGTCCTTGCGCACTGATCAGCACCGCCTGACCGCGGTCCACCTCGTCGGCCCAGGCGTCCAGGTCGGTGGCGTCCGCGGCCAGGTAGCGCTGACGCGGCCCGGGAGGCAGCAGCTTCTCCCGCAGCGCCACCGACTCGGGCAGGTCCACGCTCAGCCAGTGGGCCCGTCCGTTGTCGACCCGCCAGTACTGGGTCTCCAGGCCGTCCCCCAGACAGACCACCGTGCCGCGCGGCTCCCGCGCCAGGAAGTCCGCCACCTCGCGGTCGAAGCAGGCCACGCGCAGGGCCTGGAGCTGGCCCTGGACGCCGCTGGCACCGAACCGCTCCGCGAAGGGGAAGTCGATCCGGTCGACCAGCTCGACGGCCTCGGGATCGTGGAGCACGGCGTCCGGCCGGCGCGCCTCCAGCGCCCGGTGCCACAGCGTCCACAACGCCGTCTCCGGCACCTGCTCCAACTCCGGTCGTTCGCCGCCGCCGCTCATCTCGACTCCTCCGTGGACAACCCCGGCCCGGACCCCGCCGATTCTGACACCGACCCGGTGCCGCCCTTCCCCCCGACGCGCCGGACCCGGCTACGGGGCGGCCCTCCCGTCGGGCTCCCCGGAGGGGCGGGTGACGGCCCAGGCCGCCTCGATCATCCCGAAGATCTCGTCCAGCGCGGCGTCCGGATCGGCCGCCTCACGGGCCAGCGAGTAGGCGTCGATCACGAACCTCGCGATCGTCCGGCTCGCCGTCGTGGTCGGTGACAGCTCGGGATCGGCGGCGATGGCCGCTGCCAGCGACTCCGCGTGGCGCAGCCTCATCGACTCCTCGTACTCCCGCAGGGCGGGCGATTCGTCGATCATGCGCCAGACCGGGGCGGCGCCGTCCGCCGTGCAGTGCCGGACGAGGGCCTCGATCTCACGGCGCAGCGCGGGGATGAGCGGCTCGTCCGGCGCCCGGCCGGTGACCGCCCGCGTGAGGCGTTGCTCGAAGTCGTCGTCCCGCTCGAAGACCAGGGCCTCCTTCGAGGCGAAGTGGGAGAAGAGCGTGGTGACGGCCACGTCGGCCTCGGCGGCCACGTCACGGATTCCCACCGCCTCGTACCCGCGCTCCAGGAAGAGCCGGAGGGCGGTGTCGGCGATCTTCTGGCGGGTCGCGGCTTTCTTGCGCTCACGGCGGCCGGGCGGCGCGGTCATACCGTGACCCTAGCAAATACGAAACCGCAACAGTTCCAAAACACTAACAGTTAGTGCTACGGTCCGCCGCATGAAGAAAGTGAGCTTCGCCGAGTTCGGCGGCCCCGACGTTCTGCAACTCATCGACGCCGAGGAGCCCCACGCGGGCCCCGGCCGGATACGCATCGCCGTACGGGCGGCCGGCGTGAACCCCGTCGACTGGAGGATCCGCGAAGGCCAGAAACTGGGAGCCCATCCGACCGAGCTGCCCTCCGGAGTCGGACTGGACGCCGCCGGGGTGGTCGACGAAGTCGGCGAGGGCGTCGTAGGGGTCGAGGTCGGTGACCGCGTGTTCGGCGAAGGCACCTGCACCTACGCCGAGTTCACCGTGCTGTCGGCCTGGGCCCGCATGCCCGAGGGCCTGTCCTTCGAAGAGGCCGCCGGCTACCCGTCCGTGGTGGAGACCGCGCTGCGCATCATCCGCGAGGTCGGCGTGCAGCCCGGGCAGACGCTGCTGGTCAGTGGCGCGTCGGGCGGCGTCGGCTCGGCGGTGCTGCAGATCGCCCGCGACCGCGGCATCACGGTGATCGGCACGGCCGGGGCCGCCAACCAGGACTACCTGCGCGGCCTGGGCGCCCTCCCCACGACGTACGGCGAGGGCTGGGTCGACCGGGTACGGCAACTCGGCCGCATCGACGCCGCCCTCGACCTGGCCGGCTCGGGCGTGATCCGCGAACTCGTCGAACTGACCGGGGACCCGCAGAAGGTGATCACCATCGCCGACCTCGGCGCGCCCGACCTCGGCGTCCGCTTCTCCGGCGTGGCCGGGAGCGTACCGGCGGCGCTCTCCGTGGCCGCCGACCTCATCTCGCGCGGAAGGCTCCACATCCCGGTCGAGAGGACCTACCCGCTCGCCGAGGCCGCAGCCGCCCACGTCGACAGCCAAGCAGGCCACGCCCGCGGACGCCGCGTCATCGTTCCCTGACCTCCCCGGCACCAACATCCCGCCGCCGCAAGCCGCCCGGCTCCCCCCTCCGGGCGGCTTGCGCCACGCCCTGACGGCACGCCAGCCTCCCTGCACAGGAAGTCGACCACACCGACTTCTCGCGCCGGCGGCGGCCCTCGCCACCGGCTTCCATCCGACCCAGCACCGGCCCTCAGCCGCAGGCCGCGCGGGTCGGTTGCACCAGAAGTCGGCCAGACCGACTTCTGTGCCGACCCGGGCCGACGGCCTCCCGGCTTCCCGGCCTGACGAGGGGACCCGGCAGCTGGCAGTGCCCCGGCCACGGGACCCGCGGGCCACCGGGTCTGCTGGCGAAGTCGGTTGGGGTGGTTGTGGGACAGTAAGTGCCAGCCGGGCAGGAGCGGCGGTTTGCGCGGCTGCGCGAGTGCGGCCTGTTCCTCCGCACCCATCAGTGGCAGCAGCGGAGCGCCCGGCTGCGGGCCGACGAGTTCGACGAGCGGTTCCCCGGCCTGCTGCGCGCCGTGCTGGACAACCCGGACGGCGTCGGCGGCGCTGTCGGACCGGGCGGAAGGCGGAGCCGCCGGATCAGCCGACGCTGAAGGCGCCGTCCGGTGGGGGCGGGGAGTCGGTGGCGTCGGCGTCGGTGACCGGGGCGGTCCGGCCGACCAGGGCGGCCAGTTCCTCGCCCTCGGTGAGCCGGGCCGGGAAGATGTCGCCCGCCAGCAGGCGGGTGAGCTCCGCCGTCGGGAGCGGCGCCGTCGAGCCGGCCAGCAGAATGTTGCCGTAGCGGCGCCCGCGCAGCACCGGGGCCTCCGCGACCAGGAAGACGTGCGGGAACACCGCCCGCACCGTTGCCGCCTGGGCCTTGGCGAAGGCCAGTGGCGGGCCGTCCGCCAGGTTGGCGGCGTAGCAACCGCCGGGGCGCAGGGCGGCCGCGGCCAGCCGCAGGAACTCCACCGAGGTGAGGTGGGCCGGGGTGCGGGAGCCGTGGAAGACGTCCGCGATCACCAGGTCCTGCGAACCGGCCGGGGTGGCGGCCAGTGCGGCCCGGGCGTCGCCCACCGTCGCGGTGATGTCCGCGCCGGGGCCCTGCCAGGGCAGGTGCTCGGCGACGAGGTCGAGCAGCGGCCCGTCCACGTCCACCACCTGCTGGCGCGAGCCGGGGCGGGTGGCGGCCAGGTAGCGGGGCAGGGTGAGGGCGCCGCCGCCCAGGTGCAGCACGTCCAGGGGACGGCCGGCGCGGGCGAGGGCGTCCACGAGGTGGCCGATCCGCCGGGTGTACTCGAACTCGAGGTGGGTCGGGTCGGCGAGGTCGACGTACGACTGCGGGGTGCCGTCGAGGGTGAGCAGCCAGCCGCCGTCGCGGTCGATGTCCGGCATGAGCTTGGCGAAGCCGAGGTCGGTGGTCCGCCCGACCGGCACCGGCTCGTCCATGGACGGCTCGCCCGTGGCCGGCTCGTCCGTCACGCGTTCTCCCCCACCGGCCGGACGTCCAGGTAGGCGGCGAGCCAGTGGTCCAGTTCGGCGAACACCTTGGTACGCGCCGCCTCCCTGGAGAGCACCAGGTCGTGCATGCCGCCCTCGATCCGGACGACCGTGACGTGCCGCCCCAGCTTCGGCCCCTGGGCGGCGATGTCGTCGGCCCGCAGCACGGCGTCGGCCTGGTGCAGGCCGTGGTGCCAGGTGGTGGTGGAGATGGACTTCGTCGAGGCCATCAGCAGCACCGGCACGTCGATGCCCAGTCCGCGCCGCAGCTGCCGGTGGCCCTGGTGGATCGCGGACAGCCAGCCCGCATACAGCGGGAAGCCCTCGGCGGGCTTGAGCCGGAGGTCGAAGTCCCACTCGCCCTTGTGGTCCCGGTGCAGGCTGTGGGTGTAGTGCGGGTTGAGCGAGGAGGGCAGGATCCGGGTCGGCCTCAGCCGGCCGATCGCCGTCACCACCGGGCCACCGGCGGTCCGCACGGCCGCCCCGGCGGGCATGGACAGGAAGGGGCTGTTCAGGAACAGCCCGTCCACCACGCCCCGCCCGGCGCGGCGGCCCGCCCACAGGGCGCCGACCAGGCCTCCGGTGGAGTGCCCGTTCAGCAGCAGCTGCCGGTGGCCGTCGACCTCCCGGATGATCCGGACCGCCTCGTCGATCTCCTCGTCGTACTCGGCGAGGTCCCGGACGAAGTTCGGCGACTGGTGCGGCCGCAGCGAGCGCCCGTACTTGCGCAGGTCCAGGGCGTAGAAGGAGAACCCGAGCGCGGCGTAGTGGTCGGCCAGGTTGGTCTGGAAGAAGTAGTCGTTGTACCCGTGGATGTACAGCACGGCCCGCTCGGCCCCCGGCACCAGCCGCCGCACGAGGGTCGCGCAGACCGCTCCCTCGTCGTCGGCACGCAGCTCCAGCTCCGTCGCCTCGTAGGGGGCACCCAGGATGTCTTCCCGAAACTCCATCTGCCGCCGCACCCGTCCTCTGCTCCGCCCGCCGCCACGGCGGGTGACCACCCGTTCCGCCCCTGACCATACCGGCCGGTAGATCCGCGCTGCGCGGCGACGTCGGCGCATGGCCTCGCCTCGCCGCCTGTCGTGCCCCTGACCAGGGTAGCCGTGCGCGCCTCCCGGCCGCTTCCCGTGCGCCTGCTGTGCGCCGGTGGTCGTGTGGAACGCTGCCCGGACGGACACGGCGAGTTGGGAGAACAGATGGATCCGTCGCTCTACCGGTCGGCTGCCGAGGCGATCGCGGCTCCGCCGGAGACCTTGGCGTACGTGGCCGGGTTCGACCGGTCGGGGCAACGGCCGGACGCCCTGCTGACCGTCGACACCGATCCGCAGTCGGCGAGCTACGGGAAGGTGCTCAACTTCGCCGAACTTCCCACGCTGGGCGACGAGTTGCACCACTTCGGGTGGAACGCCTGCTCCAGCGCCCTGGCGCACGACTGCCACGAGAACCCGGAGCGGCGCTACCTGCTGCTGCCCGGCCTGCGGTCCTCGCGGCTGCACGTGATGGACACCCACCCCGACCCGGTCCGGCCCCGGCTGGTCAAGACGGTGGAGGCCAAGGAGCTTGCGGAGCGGGCGGGCTACTCCCGGCCGCACACCCTGCACTGCGGCCCGGACGGCGTCTTCCTGTCCTGCCTCGGGGCGGCGGACGGCGGCGACGGGCCCGGCGGGGTGGCGCTGCTCGACCACACCACCTTCGACGTGCTGCGCCCCTGGGAGACCGAGCGCGGGCCGCAGCACTTCGCCTACGACGTCTGGTGGCACCTCGGGACGAACGTCGGGGTGACCAGCGAGTGGGGCACCCCGTGGATGGTCGAGGACGGCGTGCTGCCCGACCAGCTGCTCGGCCGCAAGTACGGGCACGCGCTGCACTTCTGGGAGCTGGGCACCGGGCGGCACCTCCAGCGGGTCGACCTCGGGGACCAGTACCAGATGGTGCTGGAGCTGCGCCCGGCGCACGACCCGCAGGCGGAGTGGGGGTTCGCCGGTGTGGTGGTGAACGTCGAGGACCTCTCCTCCTCGGTGTGGCTCTGGTACCGGGAGGGCCCGGCGTTCACCGCGCGCAAGGTGATCGAGATCCCGGCGGTACCCGCCTCTGCCGACGAACTTCCCCCCGCGCTTAAGCCGTTCGGCGCGGTGCCGCCGCTGGTGACGGACATCAACCTGTCGGTGGACGACCGCTGGCTGTACGTCTCGGCCTGGGGCACCGGCGAGCTGCTCCAGTACGACGTCTCGGACCCGTTCCACCCCCGGCTCGCCTCTTCGGTGCGCCTGGGCGGGATCGCCGCCAGGACGCCGCACCCGGCCGAGCCGGGGCGTCCGCTGAACGGGGCGCCGCAGATGGTGGAGATCAGCCGGGACGGGCGGCGGCTCTACCTCACCAACTCCCTCTACGGCGCCTGGGACGACCAGTTCTACCCGGAGGGGATCGACCCCTGGCTGGTCAAGCTGGACGCCGACCCGGTCAACGGCGGGCTGAGCATCGACGAGCGCTTCTTCCCGCACGGCGCCGACTTCCGGGGGCTGCGCGTCCACCAGACCCATCTGGCGGGCGGCGACGCCTCCTCGGACTCCTACTGCTTCAGGTAGGACGTGACCACCGGGAGAGCACCTGGTCGTACCGCACCCGTGCCGACGGAAGCCCCGCCGCCAGCAGTTCGGACCGCACCGAGGCGACCATCCCGGCCGGCCCGCTGACGCAGGCCAGGTGTTCGCGCCAGTCCCCGGCGGCGGCGACGGTGTCGGCGAGGCGGCCGGCCGTCACCGGGGTGATGGCCAACCAGGGTTTGTGCAGGCCGAGTTCGGCCAGCGCGGACCAGTCGTAGAGGTCGGCCCGGTCGCGGGCGCCGACGAAGAGGTGGACGCGGCGGCCCGGCGGACGGTGCAGCGCCTGCTGTTCGACGATCGCCTTCATCGGGGCGAGTCCGGTGCCGCCCGCGACCAGCAGGAGGTCGCGGGACCCGCCCCGGCCGTCGCCCTCGGGCAGCAGGCCGCCGCGCGGCGGGCCGAGGCGCAGCCGGTCGCCGACGGCGGTGCGCTCGACCAGGGCCGCGCTGACACCGCCGGGGCCGGTCCGGCGGACGTGGAACTCCAGCTCGTTGCCGCCGCGCGGGGCGCAGCCGATCGAGTACTGCCGCCAGGTGTGCGGCAGCGCCGGGTGTTCGACCGTGCCGTACTGGCCGGCCCGGTAGGGGTACGGCTCGCCGGTGCGCACCCGCAGGACGGCGAGGTCGGGGCGGCGGCGCTCGTGGCCGGTCACCACGGCGTGCCAGTACGGGGGTTCGGCGAGCGCGGAGTCGGCGCCGGCGACCATCGCGCCGACGGCGAAGCGCAGCATCCGCACCCAGGCGGCTTCGAGGCCGTCCGTCCAGTGCTCGCCGGCCCGGTGCCGGATCGCCGCGCACAGGGCCTCCTCGAAGGCCTCGTAGTGGACCGGGCGGACGCCCAGTTTCCGGTGGTCGCGGCCGAGTTGGCGGAGCATCCGGGCCAGTTCGGCGGGCCGGTGGAGGTGGTCGACCAGGTGCTGGAGGACGTGTTCCAGGTGGGACTGCTGGAACTCCATCGAGGCGGGGAAGAGCGCACGCAGGTACGGGCGGCGGCGGAACATGACCGCGTAGAGGTGGTCGATCAGCTCCGACAGCGGGGCGACCAGGTCGAGGTCGCGCCGGATCACCTGCTGGTCCGCGGAGCCGTCGTAGCCCTCGTGACCGGCGGAACCCGGATCGGCTCCGGGAGCGGCCTCCGACGGACCGGCGGGCGTGAGGAGTTGGCGCCGCAGTCGCATCGCGTGGTGGCGGGCGATCAGGCGGTCGTACTCGGCGGTGGCGGTGGCGGCATCGGCCGTGCGGCTGTTGTCCATGACCGATCCAGTCAACTGCCCGCCGCCGCGAGCGAGAAGGGCCGATGGCCCCGGACCGGCCCGGGACCATCGGCCCTCCGTGAACCGACGGCGCTGCCCGCTACCGGTTCTGCTCGGCGACCCGGCCGGCCCGGTCGGCGGGCTCCGACCGGAACTCGGTGGCGTCCCAACTCGCCAGCAACCGCAGGGATTCGGCGGACGGCGAACCCGGCTCGGCGTGGTAGGCGACCAGCACCTGGTCGGCGTCCCCGGCCGGGCGCAGCGTCTCGTACTGGAGGCTGAGCGGCCCGACCACCGGGTGGTGCAGGCGCTTGGTGCCGTGGCCCTTGTCCTGGATCCGGTAGGTGGCCCAGAGGCTGCGGAAGTCCTCGCTCTTGAGGGAGAGTTCGCCGATCAGCGAGGCGAGTCCCCGGTCGTCCGGGTAGCGCCCGGCGTCCAGCCGCAACAGGCCGACGACGTCGCCGGCCTTGGTCTCCCAGTCCTCGTAGAGCTCGCGGGCGGCCGGGTCGAGGAAGACGTGCCAGGCGATGTTGCGCTGCTCGGGCGGCATCGCGGCGAAGTCCCCGAGCAGGGCGGCGCCGAGCCGGTTCCAGGCGATGATGTCGAGCCGCCGTCCGAGGACGTACGCGGGCACGCTCTCCATGGTGTCCAGCAGCTGCTGGAGCGCGGGCCGCACCCGCTGCGGGCGGGTGGGCCCGGTACCGCCGGGGCGGCGGCGGGCGGGCTTGGTGAGCCGGCCGAGGTGGTCGCGCTCGGCGGGGCCCAGCCGCAGCACCCTGGCGATGGCGTCCAGTACGGCGGCGGAGACGTTCTCGCCGTGGCCCTGTTCGAGCCGGGTGTAGTAGGCCGTGCTGACTCCGGCGAGCTGGGCCAGCTCCTCGCGGCGCAGCCCGGGCACCCGCCGGCGGGTGGTGCCGCCCGGCAGGCCTACGTCCTCGGGCCGCAGCCGGGCGCGGCGGGATCGGAGGAACTCGCTGAGTTCGGTGCGCTGGTCCATGAGTGCAGTATGCGGGCCGCAGGAACCGCCGGGGCACGGGCGAGGGTGATACTGCCGTGCGTAGGTTCCGCAGTCGTACGTTCCGCTTTCGTGCGATGAACTCCGACCTGGTTGGGCCCGCCGGGCCGCCGCAGTCTGGTGGGCATGACGAACGAGACGACGCAGAGCACGACCCCGACCGGCACCACCCGCACCGTCGCCGCCTACGCGGCCCCGAGGCCGAAGGCCCCGCTGGCGAAGACCACCGTCACCACCCGGGCCGTCGGCGAACACGACATCGTGATCGACATCAAGTACTCCGGCATCTGCCACTCCGACATCCACCAGGTCGGCGAGGACTGGGGCAGCGGGACCTTCCCCATGGTCCCCGGCCACGAGATCGCCGGCGTGGTCGCCGAGGTCGGCCCCGGCGTCACCCGCTGGCAGGTCGGCGACCGGGTCGGCGTCGGCTGCTTCGTCGACTCCTGCCGGGAGTGCGACAACTGCCGGGCCGGTCTGCAGCAGTACTGCCAGGGCGAGGGCGGGATGGTCTTCACCTACAACGACACCGGCAGGGACGGCCGGCCGACGTACGGCGGCTACGCGGCGGAGCTGGTGGTGGACGAGGCGTACGCGCTGCGCATCCCCGACGCCCTGCCGCTGGACGCCGCGCCGCTGCTGTGCGCGGGCATCACGCTGTACTCGCCGCTGGCGCACTGGGGCGCCGGCCCGGGCAAGAAGGTCGCGATCGTGGGCCTGGGCGGGCTCGGCCACATGGGTGTGCAGCTCGCCCACGCGATGGGCGCGGAGGTCACCGTGCTCAGCCAGTCGCTGCGCAAGCGCGAGGACGGCCTGCGGCTCGGCGCGGACCACTACCGGGCCACCTCCGACCCGGCGACCTTCGAGGAACTCGCGGGCAGCTTCGACCTGATCGTCAACACGGTCTCCGCAGATCTCGACCTGACCGCCTACATCGGCCTGCTGCGCACCGACGGCACCATGGTGCAGGTCGGCGTGCCGGAGAAGCCGGTCTCGCTGCACCCGTTCCCGCTGGCCATCGGGCGCCGCTCGCTCGCGGGTTCGGCGATCGGCGGGCTGCCGGAGACCCAGGAGATGCTGGACTTCTGCGCCGAGCACGGCATCACCGCGCGGATCGAGCTGATCCGGGCCGAGCAGATCAACGAGGCGTACCGGCGGGTGCTGGACGGCGACGTCCGGTTCCGCTTCGTGATCGACGCCTCGACGATCTGACCGTCCCACCGCCAGGCCGCCGGACGGACGGCCAGGACGGAACGCCCCGCTCAACCTGTGCTCTCCCATCACAGTTGAGCGGGGCGCCGTCGATGACTCCCGGCGGCCGTCAGACCCCGGCCCGCGCCGCCCGGCGCTGCGCGCGCCGGTCCTCCCGCCGCTGGCGCCCACGGCGCAGCGGCTGGTCGGGCAGCCACCCGAAGGTCAGGCAGGCGCCGACCACCCCGAGCAGCATCCCGATCAGGAAGCCGCCGAGGTTGGAGGTCACCCAGCTGGCCAGCGAGGCGAGCACCGCGAGGAAGGAGTAGAACAGCCGCTGCGTCGGGTTGAACAGGATCAGCAGCCCGCACAGCAGCATCACCGAGGGCACCAGGTACCCCGCCAGGCCCACCAGCGAGATGTGCAGCAGGAGGGGCAGCGGGGCCCACAGCGTGAACAGGATCTCGGCACCGCCGAGCGTCACCAGCAGCCCGCCCCAGAACGGTCGTCGGCCCCGCCAGTCACGCCTGACCGGGCCCGCGGGGCTCGCGGGCGCGGCGGTCGGAGCGGACGCTTCGGACGCAGCGGGAGCTGCGGCGGGGCCTGCGGCGGTGACGGTGGCCGCGGCGGGGGTGGCGGCCGTCCCCTGGGCCGTCACCGCCTCGGCCCGCGCCACGGCGCCCTCGCCGGTCGCGGCCGGCTCCGGTACGGACTCCGTCATGCTCAGCAGCCCTTGGAGCTGAAGCTCAGCCGCAGGTTGGGCAGTTTGAACCCGACGGCGGTGCTCGCGTAGTTGTGCTGGTTGAGGTGGGTCAGCTGGACGTGGTCGGCCTGCTGGCCGAAGACGCCGGGCTGGCCCTTCCCGACCGGGCCGGCCTTGGTGTAGGTGCTGGCGTCGCCGCCGATCTCGATGTTCTTGAACTCCGCGTCGCCGGACAGCATGTCGGAGTCGGTGGTGAGGTCGGAGGCGGACACCGGGGTGCCCTGGTCGCCCGCGTGGATCACCAGGTTGACGCCGCCGAGGTCGACGCTCTGGCACAGGTTGGTGATCTGGGCGGTCTTGATCGCCGACACCGCCACCAGCACCTGCCCGCCGGTGTTCCCCGCGTTCGGACTGTCGGGGATCATCGAGTCCAGCGAGCCGAACTGGGCGAAGCCGTCACCGTCGAGCTTGTCGGCGGTGATGGTGAACGGCATGCCGGAGATGGAGAACTGCGCGGCGAGCACGCCCTGGGCGGTGAGGGTCATCAGGATGCCCCCGACCGCGACGGCCGGTACGGCCATCAGGGCGGTGCGCTTGATCCGTACCCGGCCTCTTCTGGTCCCGGTCGGCGTCGGGGTCTCCGCCGCGACGGCGGCGTCCTCGGACATGGCCATGTGTGCTCCCTGTGGATGGAAATGGGTGTGCAGGCACTGGCACGTTGCCCTGGCGCGGACAGCGTTGTGCGCGTCCCGGCCGGGCCGTCCGCCGCTCGGCGGCGGGGCGTTCCGGGCGGGGCGCGGTGAGTAACTGGAAGCTACTTCCCGGTAGTTGCCGGGTCAATACGGGTGCACGAAGGATCTTCACCGATCCTCGACGCGAGCCGCCGGTCCGCCTCGGCCGGCCCGAGGAAGGGTGCCAGGCAGAACATGCTCAACACCGGTAGCAGTTCTGTCAGTTGGTCGGTTCGGCCGGAGGCGATCCGGCGGTAGATCGCGCTGTACACGCCGCCCACCACCGCGTCCACCATCTCCTGCACCCTGACGCTGCCCGGGAGTTGGGGCGCCTCGGCGAAGAACGCCCGAAAACGGGTGAGGAGTTGATCCCGCTCGCGTCGACCGGCGGGCCCGACCGCCTCGATCTCGATCACCGCCATGGTCGCGAAGGACGGTGTACCGGCCAGGAGTTGGAGCATCGCCCCGAGCGCCTCCCGGATCCCGGCGCACCAGTCGGGTTCGGCCGCGAAAGCCGCCGCCATCCGCCGGATCACCACCCCGGTGCCGAACCGGTGCGCGGCCAGGAAGGCGTCCTCCTTGCCGTCGAACAGCTCGTAGAAGACCGGCCTGGTCACCCCCGCCGCCCGGCAGATGTCGCTCACCGTCGCGTGCTGGTAGCCGCGTTCGGCCACCGTACGGACCAGCCCGTCCAGCAGCCGCTCACGCTGGGTCGCGGCGACCACTCCGGCGGGCTGCCGGCGTGGGCCCGGCTTGATCGACCTGGCCGGATCACGGCCGGTCCTGGCACCCGGCAGGAGGAGCACGTCGGAACTCCGGAGGGGCTTGGGATCCATCACCAACTCCTGTGGCCTGTATTGACATTGACGCAACGCGCGGTTTACAACACTGCCAGGTTTCCGACCGGTTCGGTGTGCAGGCCGCCACCGGCCGACTCCGACACCGCCGCACTGCACGCAACACCGCCGAACCGCACGAGCGGGCCCGTGGCGCCGGGCCCGCCCCTTCTCGCGGTCCGCCGGAGCTCCGGCACGCCATGCACCTCCCCCGTCGTGCACACCACCACACCCGCACACGGGGATTCCCCCACCCGTCCCCGGACGGAGAGAGGCACCCTCATGCGCATCCGCCGCACGCTCGCAGCCGCATCCCTCGCCGCCATCGCCCTCACCGGTGCCGCCGTGGCACCCGCCCAGGCCTCCGGCGCCGCCGTCCTGACCCAGGGCAGCGCGTCCGGCCCGGCCATCGCCGTCGGCGACACCCTGGTCGCCAACCTGGCCGCCGGCACCGCCGCGACCTTCACCAACGGCCCCGGCAGCACCAGCGGGGTGAGCTGTGCCAGCTCCTCGTTCTCCGCGACCGTGACGTCCAACCCGGCCGCCCCCGGCAGCGCGACCGAGCAGCTCAACAGCCAGTCCTTCGGCTCCTGCACCTCCAACGTCTTCGGCGTCCGGAGCGTGAAGAGCGTCACCGCCACCAGCCTGCCGTACAGCAACACCGTCACCTCGGGCTCCGGCACCAACGTGTCGCTCAACGGCACCGGCGCCGGCCCGGTGGGCATCACGGTCGTCCTCAACACCCTCCTGGGTACCGTGAACTGCGTCTACCAGAGCCCCGGCGGCATCGTCGGCTCCACCTCGAACACCGGCAACAGCATCAGCTTCTCCAACCAGCCCGCCAACCTGGTCTCCGGCCCCGGCCTGTGCTTCTCGACCGGGTACTTCAGCGCCACCTACGGCCCGGTGACCGACACCTCGGCCGCCGGCAACCCGGTCCTGTACGTCAACTGACGCCCGGGGCGGCAGAATCACACGAGCGGCGTACAACGGGCAGCAGCCCGTCGTACGCCGCTCCACCGCGCCCGTCCCGGCCCCGCGACAAGCAAGTGACCGGCCGGTAGGGTGGCGCCGCGCGGGCCCGACGGAACGGGCCCGGCGAACCGGAACGGGGCGCGGCAGATGACCAGCGGCAGCGGCGGGAACGGCGACGGCACGGGCTTCTTCACCTCGGTGGCGGACACCGCCGAACGGCTCGCCGCGACCGGCTACCTCGCCTCCACCGCCGTGGCCACCACCGTCTTCCTCGCCGACCGGCTCGGCAAACCCCTGCTTGTCGAGGGCCCCGCCGGGGTCGGCAAGACCGAACTCGCCAAGGCCGTCGCCGACCTGGGCGCCGCCCGGCTGGTGCGGCTGCAGTGCTACGAGGGCATCGACGAGGCCCGCGCCCTCTACGAGTGGAACCACGCCAAGCAGCTGCTGCGGATCACCGCCGGCCGCGACGAGGGCTGGGACCGGGCCCGCGACGACATCTTCGGCGAGGAGTTCCTGCTCACCCGCCCGCTGCTCACCGCCATCCGCGGCGAGGAGCCCACGGTGCTGCTGATCGACGAGATGGACAAGGCCGACGTCGAGGTCGAGGCCCTGCTGCTGGAGGTGCTCAGCGACTTCCAGGTGACCGTCCCCGAACTCGGCACCGTCACCGCCACCCGCCGCCCCTTCGTCCTGCTCACCTCCAACGCCACCCGCGAGCTCTCCGAGGCGCTGCGCCGCCGCTGCCTCTTCCTCCACCTCGACTACCCGGACGCCGAGTTGGAGCGGCGGATCGTCCGGCTCAAGGTGCCCGGCCTGGACGACACCCTGGCCGCCTCGCTGGTCCGCGTGGTCGGCGCGCTGCGCGCCATGGAACTGCGCAAGGCACCGTCCGTCGCCGAGACCGTCGACTGGGCCCGCACCCTGCTCGCGCTCGGCGCCGACAGCCTGGACGAGACCGTCGTCCGGGAGACCCTCGGAGTGATCCTCAAGCACCAGGACGACATCCGCAAGGCCACCCAGAAGCTCACCCTCGCATGACCGCGGCAGGCCCCGCCGACACCGCCGCCCGGCTGACCGGCCTGGTCCGCGCCCTGCGCGGGCACGGCCTGCGGATCGGCCCGGCCGAGACGGTGGACGCCGCCGCCGTGCTCGACGTCCTCGGCCTCGCCGACCGCGAGCAGATGCGGGCCGGCCTGGCCGCCGCCCTGCTGCGCTCGGACGGCCAGCGGAAGGTCTTCGACGCCGTCTTCGACCTGTTCTTCCCGCTCGGTGTCGGCACCCCGGAGGCCCTGCGCGCCGAACCGCCACCCGTACCGGACGACCCCGAGCCGCCCCGCTTCGGCCGCCCCGACCCACTGCGCGACCAACTGCGCGAACGCCTCGCCGCCGCCCTCGCCGCCGACGACCGCGCCGCCCAGGCCCGGCTGGCCGGCGAGGTCGTCGAGGCCTTCGGCCGGTACGGCACCGGCAGCACCCCCGGCTCGGACGGCTGGTCCGCCCACCAGGCCCTCGGCCGCCTCTCCCCCGAGACCCTGCTCGCCCGGATCCTCGCCGCGCTGCGCGAGGACCCCGGACGGGAAAGCCCCGCCCGGGAGGACCTCTCCGAACGCGTCCTCGCCGACGAGATCCGCCGCCGCATCCAGGACTTCCGCGCCCAGGTCACCGGCGAGGCCCGCCGCCGGGTCGCCGAACTGCGCGGGCCCGAACGGATCGCGGAGCGCGCCGTCGCCCCCAGCGCCGACCGGATCGACTTCCTGTACGCCGGCCGCGAGCAGCTCGCCGAACTGCGCCGCACCGTCCACCCGCTGGCCCGCAAACTCGCCACCCGGCTGGCCGCCCGGCGACGCCGCGCCGCCCGGGGACGGATCGACCTGCGCCGCACCCTGCGTCGCTCGCTCACCACCGGCGGAGTCCCGCTGCGCCCGGCGTACCGGCTGCGCCGCCCGGGCCGGCCGGAGCTGGTGCTGCTGTGCGACGTGTCCGGCTCGGTGGCGGGCTTCGCCGACTTCACCATGCTGCTGGTCCAGGCGATGGGCGAGCAGTTCAGCAAGGTCCGGGTGTTCGCCTTCGTCAACCGCACCGCCGAGGTCACCGACCTGCTGCGGCGCGGCCAGGACGACCCGGCCCGTCTCGCCGCACGCATCCTCGCCGAGGCCAGGGTGATGGGCCACCACGGCAACAGCGACTACGGCTCCGCCCTCGGCGAGTTCGCCGACCGCCACCTGGACGCCGTCGGCCCCCGCACCTGCGTGCTCGTCCTCGGCGACGCCCGCAACAACCACCGCGACCCCAACCTGGACGCCCTGCGCCGGATCTCGGCCCGGGCCCGGCGGGTCTTCTGGCTCAACCCCGAACAGCCCGCACTCTGGTCGACCGGCGACTCCGCCGCCCCGGCCTACGCGGACGTCGTGGAGATGCACTCCTGCCGCAACGCCCGCCGCCTCGGCGAACTGATCGCCCGGCTGCTGCCGGTCTGACGCCCCGGAGAACGGCCGGGGCCGCCCGCCCGCGCACCGGGAACCAGCGGCGGGCCGACGGCCCCGGTCTGTCAGGCGGTTGCCGGCCTCAGCGGGTGGTGGGGATGAGGTAACCGCACTCCTCGATCTGGACCACGTTCCCCGACTTGGCGAGGTAGTCGTAGTAGAGGCGGTCGCCGGTCCTCGGGCCGACGATGCCGTCCGCCTGGAGGCCGCGCTGGGCCTGGAAGTCGGTCAGCGCCGAGTAGGTGGCCTGGCCGTAGATACCGTCGACGTCGATGTTGTAGCCGGCGTCCCGCAGCCCCTGCTGCACGCAGGAGACGGCCTGGCTGCGCTGGCTGGGCTTGATGTACGGAACGCCCGGGTCGGCGTGCGCGACACCGCCGAGGACGGAGACGGCGAGGAAGGCGGCGCCGGCGGTGACGGCACCGCGCTTGAACAGGTTGCGGATCATGGAAGTCCCCCTCGGGATCGTCCGGGCCACCGTGGCGGGGGACCGCACCTGGTGGGTGACGGTCCCCGTTTCCGGACACGGCTCATGCTCGACGGTGCGCCACCCGTCCCACCAGGGGAGAAGTGTCCCTGGGACGTCCCGTCCCACGGCAGCCTCCCGTCCCGCTGCGGCCGGGAACCGTCACCCGAGGCGCAGGTGGTCCGGGGCCGGCCGCGGGGTGGCGACCGGCGGGCGGTCGGCGGACGGCGGCGCGACCGGGGTGGGGCGCAGCGGCCACCAGAGGGAGCGGCCGAGGAGGGCCGCCGCGGCCGGGACGGTGACGAGGGAGAGGACCAGGGCGGAGAGCAGGATCCCGAGGGTCAGCGAGAAGGCGACCTGCTCGCTGCCCGGGGTGGTGGCCAGGGTGGCGAAGGAGCCGGCCAGCACCAGGCCCGCCGTGGCGATGGCGGGGGCGGTGTACCGGACGGCGCGGGCCACGGCGGCGCGGGCCGGGCCGGGCCGGTGCATCTCCTCGCGGATGCGGTCGGTGATCAGGATGTTGTAGTCGGTGCCCAGGGCGACCACGAACAGGAACAGCACCAGGGGCAGCGTGAAGGCGACGCCGGGCTCGCCCAGGCCGTGCTGGAACAGCAGGGTGGCGGCGCCGAGGGTGGCGACGAAGCCCAGGCCGACCGCGAGCATCAGGGCCAGCGGGGCGAGCAGGCTGCGCAGGAGCAGGAGCAGGATCAGGGCGATCAGCGCGGCGGCGACCGGGAAGACCACGGTCAGGTCGTGGTCGACGGCGGTGGAGATGTCGGCGAAGATCGCCGCCGTGCCGCCGACGTGGCCGGTGGTCCCCTGCGGTGCGTGCGCGGCGACCGCGGCGCGGACCGGGCCGGAGGCGAGGTCGCGGGCCCGCTGGCTCTGCGGGTCGGCGTTCAGGTAGAGGTCGATCCGGGCCGCGCGGTGGTCGTCGGCGAGGACGGTCCGGCCCACCTGGCCGACGCCCTCGACCCCGGTCAGGGCGTGGGCGAGGCCGTCGAACCGGCCGGCGTCGAGGGTGCCCCCGTCCTTGGCCACCAGGTAGACGGTCGTCGGGTCGGACACCCCGGCCGGCAGGGCACGGGCGATCTCCTCGGCGGTGGCGGTGGCCGGCGTCCTGGTGTCGTCGGCCTGGCCGTAGTTCATCCGGAGCCCGGCCGTACCGGCGGCCAGCGCGCCGAGCAGCGCGACGGAGGCGAGCAGCAGCGCCAGCGGCCGGCGGGCGACCACGTCGCCGAGGCGGGCGGCGAGGCCCGGTCGCGGCACCCGCCGCAGGCTGCGCGACGGCCAGAACATCTTGCGTCCGCAGGCGGCCAGCAGGGCGGGCATCAGGGTCAGGCTGCCCAGCAGCATGACCAGCACGGCGACGGCGATGGCCGGGCCGAGGGAGCGGAACAGGCCGAAGGTCGCCACGCCCAGGGTGGCGAAGGCGGCCACGATGGTCAGCGCGGCGGAGGTGATCGCGGTACCGACCCGGCCGGACACCTGGGCGGCGGCCTCCCGGGCGGGCTGCTCGGGCCGCGCCCGCAGCTGCTCGCGGAACCGGAAGAGCAGGAACAGCAGGTAGTCGACGCCGATGCCGAGCAGGACCACGGAGATCAGGCTCGGGGTGCTGGCGTCCAGCTTGAGGCCGGTGAGCGAGGCCGCGCCGGCCACGGCGCCGGTGGCCGCGCCCCCGATCACGGCGACCGCGAGCAGCGGCAGCACGGCGGCGAGGACGCTGCGGAACACCAGCACGTTGAGCAGGACGATCAGCCCCGTGACGAGGGCGCTGCCGATCGTCGCGGCGGTCCGGTTGGCGTCGGCGCTGTCCGACACCTGGGCGAGGCCGCCGGTGAACCCGGTGCGCATGCCGAGGTCGGCGAACCGTGTGCGGGCGTCGTCCCGGAAGGCCTTGAAGACGCCCTGCACGCCCTCCTCGGAGGCGTTGCCGGCGAACTCGACCGAGAGCAGTTCGAAGGTCCGGTCGGGCGCCACCGTCGCGGGGGCGATCCGGGGCGTCTGGGAGCGGTCGGTGACGAGGAACTCCGGATCGTCCGCCCGCCGGGGCATCGTGACCCGGTGGGTGGCGAGCTTCGCGGCCTCGGACTCGATCCGCTGCTGGTCGGCGGCGCCGAGCGCCTTGCCGTCCGTCCGGGCGACCAGCACCGTGACCGTGGTGGCGTCCGACTTCACGCCGAAGTGTTCCTCCCCGATCCGCTGCGCGGCGGCCGAGTCGTAGCTCCGGGGCAGGAAGTCCCCGCTCTGGGACTCGGTCACCCGGGACATCAGCATCGGGCCCGGGACCCCCAGCCCCATGCCCAGCACCGCCCACAGGGCGATGACCTTCCATGCGTGTCTGGTGGAGAACCCGGTCAGTGCGCGGATCACTGTTCCTCCGGCTGGTGGACGCGAACGTCGGCCTCGGCGCCGGGTTTTCCCGGCCCGTCCCAAGACCATCAGGCGAGGGGGTGCCGGAGCGTCCGAGCAGCGGACGATCCGGAACGGGGCCCGCGCTCCCCCACCTGCGGCGGAACCGGGACCGTGGTCCTGGTCCGGCCCCCGCGCCCTCGGCCTCCGGGAGCACGTGCGAGCCGGTCGGCCGATGCCAGAATGGGCGGGTCAGCGATGATCAACCGGGAGGACCAGATGAGCGGGCACCAGCCCGACAGCCGTACGGCGGACGCCGTCCCCACGGGCGGCACCGTGCCCAAGGAGGGCACCGTCGTCGGCCTGTCGTGGAGCCGCCCCGACGCCCTGGTGGCCATCGGGGCCGGCGCCATCGACCTGCTCGGCTACCTGTTCCTCGGCGAGGTGGCCGGCGCCCGCGGCCTGACCGTGCCCGGCCTCGCCCTCATCGTGCTGTCCGCCCTGCCGCTGCTCGCCCGGCACAGCCGTCCGGTGCCGGTGCTCGCCGCCGTCCTGGTGCTCCAGGCGGCGATCGACCTGACCGCCCCGATCGGCCCGCACTTCGGCGCCGTGCTGACCGTCGCCCTCTTCTCCGTCGGCCGCAGCCGGAGCGTCCCGGTCACGCTGGCGGCCGTCGTGCTGACGGCCGCGGCCACCACGCTGAGCCAGGTCGGTTTCCACGCCCCGCTCTGGCAGCAGGTCGTCGCGGACCCGCTCTCCGCCGTCCTGGTGGGCTGCGCCGGCCTCGTGGTCGCGCGTTGGCAGCGCGAGGTGGACGCCAACCGGCGGCTGCAGGCCGACCGCGCGGTGGCCGAGGAACGCCGCCGGATCGCACGGGAGCTGCACGACATCGTGGCCCACCACATCACCACGATGCAGCTGATGGCGGGCGGCGCCCGCGCCAACCTCGACCGGCCGGAGGTGGTCCGGGACGCCCTGGTCACCCTGGAGTCCTCCGGGCGGCTGGCGCTGCGCGAGATGCGCCAGCTGCTGAACGTCCTGCGGGCCGGCGACGAACCGGAGTCCGCCCCGCCGCTGCCCCAGCCCGGGGCGGACGAGGTGGTCCGGCTGGTGGACGAGTCCTGCCTGGCCGGGCTGCCGACCGAACTCACCGTCGACGGGCCCCGGCGCCCGCTGCCGCCGACCGTCGGCCTGACCGTGTTCCGGATCGTCCAGGAGGGCCTGACCAACGCCCGCAAGTACGCCGGCCCCGCCCGGGCGTCCGTCCGCCTGGCGTACCACCCGGACCGGATCACCGTCGAGGTGCGGGACGACGGCGGCGGCACGCCGCCGGAGCGCGCGCCGGGCACCGGCCCGGCCGGGTACGGCCTGCTCGGCATGCGCGAGCGCGTCGCCCTGCACGGCGGCACCCTGACGGCCGGCCCCCGGCCGGAGGGCGGCTTCGCCGTGCGGGCCGAACTCCCGCTTTCCTGCGACGAATCGGCCGAGGCGGCCGTCCAGCACGGGCAGGAGATCCGATGACCGGCCGCGGCCACCCGGGCGACGGCGCCGGCACCGCCGTCAAGGTGCTCGTCGTGGACGACCAGCCGCTGGTCCGGCGCGGCCTGTCGCTGATCCTCTCCCCCGACCCGTGCCTCCAGGTGGTCGGCGAGGCCGAGGACGGGGAGCAGGCCGTCGCCGCCGCCCTCCGGCTGCGCCCCGACGTCGTGGTGATGGACATCCGGATGCCCGTCCTGGACGGCGTCGGCGCGACGGAACGACTGGCCCGGGTGCTGCCCGACTGCCGGGTGCTGGCCCTCAGCACCTTCGACATGGACGAGTACGTGGTGGCCGCGCTGCGCGCCGGCGCCCACGGGTTCCTGCCCAAGGACGTCTCCCCGGAGGACCTGGCCGCGGCGATCCGGACCGTGCACGCCGGGGAGGCGGTGGTCGCCCCGCGCCTGCTCACCCGGCTGATCTCGACCTACGTCCGGGCACCCGCCGCGGCCGCCGCCCCGGCGCCGCCCGCGCCCGGCACCGGCGAGCTCACGCCCCGCGAGGTCGAGGTCTGGCGGCTGATCGCCACCGGCCTGGACAACGCCGCGATCTCGCTGGCCCTGGACATCAGCCAGTCCACCGTGAAGAACTACATCACCAGCATCTTCGGCAAGCTCGACGTCCGGGACCGCGCCCAGGCCGTCATCGCCGCCTACGAATCCGGCCTGGTCACCGCCCGCACGGGCCACGGCGACCAGGCCGAACGGAGCGGCTAGCCGTCCAGGCTCTTCAGGAAGTCCAGCAGCGCCTCGGTCACCTCGGCCGGGCGCTCCTGCTGGGTCCAGTGCCCGGTGTCCGGCAGCCGGACGTGCCGGTGCAGCCTGGGCAGCCGGCCCAGCAGGTGGGCCAGGGCCTCCGGCGGCACCATCGCGTTGACCAGGTCCTGCTCGCCCGCGACGTACAGCGCCGGGACCTCGACCGTCACGCCCGTGAAGGGGGCCAGCAGTTCGGCGTTGCGGTCCAGGTTGCGGTACCAGTTGAGCCCGCCGGTGAAGGCCTGCCCGCCGTGCCGTGCGTAGTCGGCCGTGAAGGCGTCGAGATCGGCGTCGGTGAGCCAGTCCGGCAGCTCCTCGGGCTCGGGGACGGTGTCCAGCAGGGCCTTGCCCTCGGGCACGATCCACGGGCGCGGCACGCCGTCCGGCTGGACGCCGCACAGGATGCGCCGCAGGCTGGACTTGATGTCGGCCGCCAACTCGGCGTCGGCCCGGCCCGGCTCCTGGAAGTAGAGCTGGTAGAAGCCGTCCCCGAAGTTCTCCCGGGCGGCCCGCAGCGGCGGCGGCCCGCCGACCGGCAGTGGCGGCACGCTCAGCCCGGCGACGCCGCGCACCAGGTCCGGGCGCAGCGCCGCGGTGGCCCAGGCGACCGGTGCGCCCCAGTCGTGCCCGACGACCACGGCGCGCTCCGCGCCGAGCGCGCCGATCAGCGCGGTCACGTCGCCGACCAGGTGCAGCAGGGTGTACTTGTCGACGTCCGCCGGCTGCGAGCTGCGGGCGTAGCCGCGCTGGTCGGGGGCGACCACCCGGTACCCGGCGGCGGCGAGCGGTGCGAACTGGTGCCGCCAGGAGTACCAGCTCTCCGGGAAGCCGTGCAGCAGCAGGACCAGCGGCCCCTCCCCCTGTTCCGCGAGGTGCAGCCGTACGCCGTTCACCTCGACGTGGCTGTGCTCGATCGCCTCGTTCAACTCCCGCTCCCGGTTCGGCCCGACGGATGGTCAGTTCGATCCGAACCTGCCCAGCGCGGCGGGTCCGGAATCCCGGGAAGCCGAAGCGGCCGAGGCCGCCCCGGAGTTCCCGGGACGGCCTCGGCCTCAGCCACCGCTGAACTGATTGAGCGTCAGTTCACCGTGTAGCTGTAGGGGATCGCCGCGAGCACCGCACCGGTGGTGCCGAGGCTGTTGTTGGCGGTCGGCACGAACGTCGGGCCGGACACCAGGTAGAGCACACCCTTGACCGTGCTGCCCTTCGGGCCGTTCGGGGTGAGGGTCACCTGCAGCGAGCCGGTGGCGCCGGGGGCGACGGTCACCGGGGCGGCGGCCGGGGCCGAGGCGTTGACACCGGAGGCGTACGGGTCACCGGTGCTGGAGGTCAGCGCCGGGTCGAACGCCAGGGTGTGCGCGGTGGCGGTGATGGTGGAGGTGCCCTTCGGCGCGCCGGCGGGGCCGAACGGACCGATCTGCTGGACGAAGGTGCCCCAGGCACCCGGGACGACCGGCTGCTCGGCGCTGCCCTTGGAGGTGGCGACCGAGATGGTCGAGCCGTCCTGGGCCTTCTTCAGGTCACCGAAGAGGTCCGGCGAGGCGGTGGTGGCGCTCAGCTCGACCTGCGCCGGCGTCGTGGACGCCGCCACGGCCTTGAGCTGGTCGGTGCCCGGGGGCACCAGGAAGCTCGGCACCGAGGAGGTGAGGCTCAGCGGCAGGTTGACGCTGGCCGAGGCACCCTGCGGCACCAGCGGCAGGTCGACGCGCTTGTCGAGGCGGCCGTCGGCCGCGATCGACTGGGGGGCGACCGTGTTGTTGGTGTAGTTCACGTTGACGGTGACCGGCTTGCCGGCCGCCAGCTTGGTCTTCGCGTCGTTCGGCAGACCGGCCGCGGTGGCCTGGTTCTGGTTGAGCGCGATGGTGCCGGCGAAGTCCTGCGAGAGCTCCTGGCCGCTGACCGGGCCGAGCACGTTCAGGACGAAGCGCCAGTGGCCCTCGGCCGGGTTGACCGTGGTGGCCGAGACGCCGTTGGCGGTGCCGGTCACGTTGCCCTGGGCGTCGAACAGCGCGTTGCCCTCGATGTCGATCGGGGTGCCGTTCGGGCTGATCAGCGCGCCCTGCATGAACAGGTTCGCGTCCTTGGCGACGGTGACGCCGACCCGCAGGTCCTTCTGGCCCTTCGGGACGTCGAAGCCGTAGGCGAACATCTGCGTCGGCGAGGAGCCGCGGCCGTTGCCGCCGGTGATCGTGCCGGTGAAGGTGCCCTTGCCGTCCTTGACCGGGACGAGGCTGCGCAGCACGACCGGAACGCTGGTGGTGTTGCCGTTCGAGCTGGAGACCACGACGGCCTCGCTGCTGTCACCGCTGGTCGCCGGGGTGGTGAGCTGGACCTTGAGGGTCTTGGTCTCACCCGGCTTCAGGTCGGTGGTGTTCGGGCTCACCGAGCCGGCCGGGACGGCGCGCTGGGTGGAGGTGCCGAACTGGACGTCGCCGGTGTAACCGGCCTTGCCCGCCGGGGTGTAGAGGACTGCGGTCCACTCGCCGGCCACCGGGTGCGGGACGTCGACCAGGCCGTAGTTGGCCGGGGTGGCGCCGCCCTGCGGACGGGTGTTGGTCTCGAAGCGGCCCGACGGGTCGAGCAGCGTCATGCGGACCACGGGGCCGTTGGTGACCGGGTTCGGGCCGCCGTGCCAGGCGATCGACGCCGCGAGGCGGTCGGCACCGGCCGGAACGGTGAACTTGACCTGCTTCTGCACCCAGGTGGCACCGTTGGTGGCGTACTTGAAGGTGTCGGTCGCGGCCGAGTCCAGCTTGACGGTCTGCTGGTTGTTCGCCTGCGGGGCGAAGCTGCGGGTGGTGGCGCTCACCGACTGGGTCTCGTCACTGGTGTTGGTGACGGAGACGTCGGCGGTGTGGGTCGAGCCCGGGGTGCCGGAGATGTTGACCTGGCCGGTGTTGACCACGACGGTGCGGGCACCGTCGGTGCCGTCGCCGTCGTCGTAGCCGCGGGCGGCCTCGACGGCGGCCCGGACGTTCAGCAGACCGGCGCCCTGCTCCTCGGCCGGGACGCCGAGGTCGGAGGCGGTGCCGGTGATGAACTTCTTCACCAGCGCCGGGGACGGCGAGTCGCCGCCGTGGGTGTCGCGGTAGGCCTGGATGACCAGGGCCGCGGCACCGGTGACGAACGGGGCGGCCTGGCTGGTGCCACCGAACGACTGGATGTTCGTGGGCTTGCCGTTGAAGTTGGTGCAGTCCGCGAACTTGGAGGTGTCGGCGGTGCACAGCGCCCAGTCCGACTCGCCCGGGGCGACCAGGTCGAGGGTCCGGCCGGCCTGGGTGAAGCCACCCGAGGACAGCGCGGAGATCCGGCTGTTGCTCCAGGTCCCGTTGGAGAACTTGGAGGCCGCGTAACCGGTCTGCTGGTAGTTCTGGTTGTCCGTCGAGGCGCCGACCGAGATCACGTACGGGTCGGTGGCCGGGGTGCCGATGGTGCCGCTGAGGCCCGCGTCACCGGTGGAGACGGCGACGGTGACACCGGCCTTGACGGCCTGCTCGTTGAAGAGCGCGATGGTGTCGTGGGCACCGCTGTCCGGGGTGACGTTGCCGCCGAAGGACTCGTTCAGCACGTCCACGTGGGCGACCCGCACCGCGTAGTCGATGGACTGCAGGATCGACGAGTTGGACATCATCTCGCCGCCGGCCTTCAGGGCGACCAGGTCGGCGTCCGGGGCGAGGCCGCGGATGTGGATGTTGCAGCCGGCCGGCAGCGGGTGCGAGGCGTTGACCCACTGCGAGACGTCGTAGGTCTGACGGCCCTGGGCGATGACCGCCGAAGCGTCACCGAAGGCCTCGGCGCCACCGCTCGGCGTGTTCCAGCCCTCACCGGAGAAGTCCTGGTAGTCGACCACGGCGTGCGAACCGTCGGCCCGGATGAAGTCCGGGTTGTTCGGGTCGAGCGCGTCGGCGATGTAGGCGACCTTGACGCCCTTGCCGGTGGCCAGGTTCTCCACGCCGGGGTTGCCGTTGCCGGTGTAGGCGTGCACCGAGTAGAGGCCCTCGGGCTCCATCAGCGGCTTGGACGGGTCCGAGGGGCAGACCGTGTTGGTCGCGTTCTCCTGGGAGGCCTGGCCGTTGCTGCCCGTAACGGCCTTCGACGCGTCGCCGGACGTGCCCGAGGACGCGGCCGCGGTGTCCGCGTCCTTCTTGGCCTTGGTCCCGGCGACCGGGGCGACCAGGACCTGGGTGTCCGCGACGACGGCGGCGACCGCCGGGTCGGCCTGCAGCGAGGCGCGCAGGGCCGGGCTGACCGTGGCCGAGAAGGCGTTGCCGACCACGAAGCTCTTGACGTTGGTGCCGCCGTTGGCCTTGACCTTGTTCAGCAGCGGCGCCTGAGAGCCGGCGGTCTTCTGCTGGCGGGCGCCCAGGTGGCCGTGGTCGGCCGGGGCGTCCGCTATCTGGTCCTTCAGGATCACGATCACCGGTGCCGGCGCCCCGTCCGAGGACGCCGCCTGGGCGTTCTGCGGGTCCTGGGCCGGAGCCGCGCTCGCGATGGTCCCGAGGCTCAGGACCATGGACGCGGCGGTGACGGTGACGGCGGCTGCTAGCTGGGTCTTGCGCCAGCCGATCAATGGACATCCTTTCGTCTGATGAGACGTCAGGTTGCACGGCTGAGCGTACCCGGATCCTGGTCGGACGCGTGTGCTCCGGACCGCGCGTCCCGACAGCGGTCGCATTCCAGCGCATCCGACACGACCACGACAAGGGGGGAAATCCCCATCAGAAAGTAAAAATGACCATCAGAAAGTAAAATACACAGTATGAATCCGGCGGCGTCCGCCCCTTTTTCACCGATCAGGGACGGTCGGAGAACGGTGAGAACTGACCGATCGACCGGCAAAAAGCACCGGTGGCGAACTCTGGCCACCGGCGGAACATCGCCACCGGCTGCCTACTTGTCGACACTGCGACCCTTCCTTCCCCGTCGACCGCAGCCGAAACAACGCACTTCGACGGCGCCGGGCGGACGGCGCGCGGGCGCGGGGGAGTTCGTCCACACACCTCCACGCGCCTGCGCCGCCCGGCGGGTTCCGGTCACGCGCCGTCAGGAGGAGGCGGCCAGCCGCTCCCGGGCGTCCGCCAGGTCCTCGGCCGTCGGCGCGTCGTCCTGGGTCAGCCGGTGGCGCCAGTACCCGGTGAAGTCGACGTCCCGCTTCGGCACCCCCCGCTCCTCGACCAGGTGACGGCGCACCGCCCGTACCGCCCCCGCCTCCCCGGCCAGCCAGACGAAGGGCCGGCCGCCCGGCAGCGCGGCCTCCCGGAACGCCCCGGTCAGCAGGCTGCCCGGAGCCGCGCCGTCCCGGTACAGCCACCGCGCCTCCAAGTCGGCGCGGCTGCGCAGCTCCTGGCGTTCCGCCCGGTCCGCGACCTCGATCCAGGCGTACGCCCGCACCCCCTCGGGGAGCGCCTCCAGCAGCGTCGCCATGGCCGGCAGTGCCGTCTCGTCCCCGGCCAGCAGCACCCAGTCGGCCTGCGCCGCGGCCTCGGCGAACGGGACCGGCGGGGCGTACAGCGCGGACGGCCCGACCAGGCCGAGCCGGTCCCCCGGTGCGGCCCGCAGCGCCCAGGCGGCGGCCGGGCCCGCGTCGCCGTGCAGCACGAAGTCGACCTCGATCCGGCGGGTGCCGGGGTGCCGGCGGCGCAGGGTGAAGCTGCGCAGCAGCGGGCGCTCGGCCTCGGGGACGGCCAGGTAGGCCTGGTACCAGCCCATCGGGTCGTCCTGCTGGGCGGGCAGCACCGGCAGGCGCTGCCCGGGGCGCGGGAAGCACAGCTTGAGCTGCTGGTCCGGCGTCGTGCCCACACTGTCGGCCAGGGCCTCGGCCTCGAAGGTGACCCGGGCGGTGCGCGGCGTGATCCGGTCGACCGCCATGACCTCGAGGAAGGTGACGGGCAGTGTCATCGCGAAACCCCTTCGATGCGGAATGCTGATAACCTTACGGCATAAAGAGTTGCCGTCGGACCAGTACTTTACGCCATAAGGAGATGCCTGGATGACCGTCTACGCCGGGCAGGGAGACCCCGATCGCTCGCTCGCCCTGCTGTGGGGCGGCGAGGAACCGCGCACCGGGCGCAGCGGCCCGAAACCGGGTCTGAGTGTGGACGCGATCGTGTCCGCCGGAATCGCGGTGGCCGACGCCGAGGGGATGTCAGCCCTGTCGATGCGCGCCGTGGGCGAACGGCTCGGCCGCACCGCGATGGCGCTCTACACCTACGTGCCGGGCAAAGCCGAACTGCTCGACCTGATGCACGACCGCGTGCTCGCCGAACTCCCCGGCGGACTCCCCCTGTCGGACGGCTGGCGGGCCGCCGTCACCGCCTGGGCCGAGGACCTCTACGCCTGCTACCTGCGCCACCCCTGGGTACTCCAGGTCTCGCAGGCCCGCCCCGTCCTCGGACCGGCCGAACTCACCGCGATGGAACGCCTGTTGGCAGCCCTCCAGCCGGCCGCACTCGCCCCGGAACGATTGCGCGGAGCGGTCGCCGCACTCTGGCAGTTCGTCCGTGGCACGGCCGCCACCACCGCGGACGCGCGCGGCGCAGCGGCCGCCACCGGCGTCGCCGACGAGGACTGGTGGAACGCCCGCTCGGCCCGACTCGCCGAACTGGCACCGGACTTCCCGCAACGCTTCCCGCTGCTCACGGCCCTGCAGAGCGCCGGCGGCGGCGCGCCCGAGGACAGCGGCCGGGAGGCCTTCCGCACCGGACTCGCGGTGCTGCTCGACGGGGTGGCCTCGGGGGCCGGGGGCTGAGGCGCTCGGGCCGAACGGGTCAGCCCCGGTTGGTCGGCCATGGCGGCTCGGCCCCGGTGGGTGGGCCGGTGCTGCGGGGTCAGCCCTGGCGGGCGGCCGGGATCGCCAGCAGGACGCCGAGCACCAGCAGCACCGCGTACCCGGCGGTCTCGTGGCCGTCCGGCACCAGGAAGCGGACGAACCCGAACAGCCGGAAGCCCCCGAGCCGGTCCGACAGCAGGCCGGAGCCGCCGCCCAGGATCAGCACGAAACCGAGGTAGCCGAGCAGGTTCTTCATGCCTCCGAGCCTAGGAACCCGCGGCCGCCCGACCAACCGACTTTCGGCGCGACCGGCGATCACCAAAGTCGCGGGCGCCGGACAGGCAGGAGGAGGGACAGGCAGGAGGACGGGCAGGCGAGCAGATCGGGCAGGCGGCCAGACGGCCAGGCGAGCGACGGAAGGGCCGGTGGCTCCGGACGGAGCAGCAGGCACGGCGGCCCGGCGGCGGCGCCGGTACGTTCGCCGTGTGCAGCCAAAGCGTCAACCGAAGCCACCGTCCGCGACCAGGATCGCGGCCGTCTCCGCCGTCTCCGCCCTGGCGCTCGGCGTCGGTGCCCCGGCGGCCCTCGCCCAGGACACCGGTTCCTCCGCCGTGGGCGGGGAGCGGCTGGGCCGTTCGGACGTCCAGGTCGCGCCGCTGGCCGGTGCCCCCGCGCTGCCCGGCGAACTGACCGGCCGCTCCTGGCTGATCGCCGACGCCGGCACCGGCGAAGTGCTCGCCGCCCGCAACGCCCACCTGCCGCTGCCCCCGGCCAGCACCCTCAAGATGCTGTTCGCGGACACCGTGCTGCCGAAGTTCGACCGCTCGCTGGAGCACCAGGTGACCGCCGACGAACTCGCCGACCTCGGTGTCGGCAGCAGCCTGGTCGGCGTCAAGGAGAACCTGCCATACCGGGTGGAGGACCTCTGGCGGGGCGTCTTCCTCAGCTCCGGCAACGACGCCGTGCACGTCCTGGCGCACATGAACGGTGGCGTCCCGCAGACCGTCAGCGAGATGCAGGCCCGCGCCCGGTCGCTCCAGGCCAAGGACACCAAGGTGGCCTCCCCGGACGGCTACGACATGGACGGCCAGGTCTCCTCCGCGTACGACCTCACCCTGTTCGCCCGCGCCGGGCTGCGCAACGCCGACTTCCGTTCGTACTGCTCCACCCGCACCGCGCGCTTCCCCGGCGGCCTGGACAAGAACACCGGCCAGCGCACCGTCTTCGACATCGCCAACACCGACCGGCTGCTCGGCAAGTACCCGGGCCTGATCGGCGTGAAGAACGGCTACACCACCAACGCGGGCGCCACCTTCACCGGCGCCGCCGAGCGCGGCGGCCGCACCCTGCTGGTGACGGTGATGCACCCCCAGGCCCAGGGCAGGGTGTACGACGAGGCCGCCAGCCTGCTCGACTGGGGCTTCGCGGCCGCGGGCAAGGTGCAGCCGGTCGGGCAGCTCGTCGAGGACCTGGCCCCGCAGGCCACCACGAGAGGCACCGGCGGCGCGGCCGGCACCCCGTCCGGCGGCACCCCGCAGGCCGACGGCAACGGCGGCGCCGACCTGCCGCCGTGGTCCCGCCCGCCCGTCCTCCACGGCAGCCCCGGGCTGGCGCCCGCGCTGTGGTCAGGGGCCGCGCTCGCCACCGGACTCGCCGTCTGGGGCGCCGCCCGTACCGTCGGCCGCCGCCGCGCCTCGGCCCGTTCCACCGCATCCGCCGCCCCGGCCGCACCGATGCTCGTCGGCGGTCCCAGCGGCGTCGGAGTGATGGGCATCGGCTCCACCGGCGTCGGCAGCCGCAGCCACCGGCGGCTGGCCCGCCGCACCCTCGCCCTGCTGCGCCGCCGCCCCCGGCGGGGCTGACCTGCGACGGCGCCCGCGGAACCGGGCCCAGGCCCTAGACTTCCGGCCATGACCACGCCCGACCCCGCCGCCTCGGACCGGCTCGCCCGGATCGTCAGCCTCTCCGCCGGCAGCTACCTGCTCGTCACCACCTACAAGAAGGACGGCACCCCGGTGCCGACCCCGGTGTGGGTGGTCCGCGACGGGGAGGCCCTCGGCATCTGGACCGTCACGGACTCCTGGAAGGTCAAGCGGATCCGCAACCGCGCCGACGTCCTGGTCGGCCCCTGCGACGTCAAGGGCAACCCGACCGGCGGGCAGTACCCCGCCACCGCCGAGATCCTCGGCCCGGAGCGCACCGCCGCCTACCGCACCCTGCTGCGGCAGAAGTACGGCCTGCTCGGCGTGCTCACCCTGCTCGGCAGCCGCCTGCGCCGCGGCGAACGCGGCACCGTCGGCATCCGGATCACCCTGGCGGACTGACCCTGGCCGCTGACCTCCGGAGTCGGAGGTCACCGGTCGTCGGCGCGCGCCCGCGAGCCGGTCGAGCTCCGTGGGGCGAGGAGGAGGTCCTCGTAGACGTGCGGGCGGCGGGTGGTGACGCGCTCGTGCAGCAGCCGGGCGGCGCGCTGGTGCTCGCCGGTGTCGATCAGGGCACGGGCGGGGGTGTCCTGGGCGATCCCCCGCTCCACCCTCCGGCCTGGCCGGCCGGGGTGACGCCCGGCTGCCGTTCACCGTGGGAGGCTTGACGGCCATGGAACAGTACGAGACCGCGCCGCTGCTCCTACTGGTGGTGGACGGTGCGAACGTGGTCGGCTCGGTGCCCGACGGCTGGTGGCACGACCGGCACGGCGCCGCCGAGCGCCTGCGGGACTCCCTGGTCCCGATCGCCGATCGGGGCCTGCCGGAGCACCCCGGCCCGCTGGAGGTGGTGCTGGTGGTCGAAGGAGCGGCCCGGGGCGTCACCGGCTTGCCCGAGGTCCGGGTGGTGCCGGCGGACGGCAGCGGGGACGACCGGATCGTGGAACTGGTCCGCGAGGCCCGCGCCGGAGATCCGGCGCGGGCCTGCCTGGTGGTCACCGCCGACCGCGCACTGCGAGCCCGTGTCGCCGAGTTGGGCGCCGACGTCACCGGACCCCGAAGCGTCCGGAGTCAGTGATCCCGGGAGGCGGCTGCCCCCCGGCGGATCGACGGGTCCGAGGTGTGCACGGTGGACTCGAAGCCCCAGCCCTCCCGACGGAAGCGACCTCGGAAGGCGCGGGAACCAACCCCTCCGGTCGTCCGACTGGTGGGGGGTGAGTGCGAAATCGCCGGGAGTCCGGTCGTTGAGTGTGCTGGCGGGGTTCGTCCTGCTGCTGGTGGTGGTGTTCGTGGTGGCGTACGCGGTGGGGCGGCAGGCCGGGCCGGTGGCGCCGGGGCTGACGCCGAGCCGGGGCGGCGGGGCCTCGCCCGGGACGGGTGGGCACGACATGGGCGGGATGCGGTGAGCCCGGTCGCGGGGGTGGACTCCGACGCGCTGGTGTCCACCGATCTGGCGGTCGGCGGGATGACCTGCGCCGCGTGCGTGGGCCGGGTCGAGAAGCGGCTGGCCCGGATCGACGGGGTGACGGCCGGGGTGAACCTGGCGACCGGGCGGGCCCGGGTGCTGCACCCGGCCGGGGTGACCGTCGAGGAACTGGTCGCTGCGGTCGAACGGGCCGGCTACACCGCCGAGTTGGCCCCGGCCGGGCTGCCCGGCGGACCGGCGGAGGAGGAGCCGGACGAGCGGTGGCGGCTGCTGGTGACAGCCCTGTCGGCCGTCCCGGTGCTGGTGCTGTCGATGGTGCCCGCGCTGCAGTTCACCGCCTGGCAGTGGGTCTGCTTCGCGCTCGCCGTCCCGGTGGTGACCTGGGGTTCGGCGGGCTTCCACCGACGGGCCCTGCGGGGGCTGCGGCACGCCGCCGCGACCATGGACACCTTGGTCGCTCTGGGCGTCGTCGCCTCCTTCGGCTGGTCGGCGTACGCCCTGTTCCTGGGCGGCGCCGGGCAGTTGGGCATGCGGATGCCGTTCTCGCTGACCGCCGACGGCGGCGGCGCGGCGCACGTGTACCTGGAGGCGGCGGTCGGTGTACCGCTGTTCGTACTGGCCGGACGGCTGCTGGAGGGCCGGGTGCGGCGCCGCAGCGGGTCCGCGCTGCGGGCGCTGGCCGAGCTGGGCGCCAAGCAGGTGTGCGTCCGGGCCCAGGGCGGCGAGGAGCGCCTGATACCGATCGAACTCCTGCTGCCCGGGCAGGAGTTCGTGGTACGGCCGGGGGAACGGGTGGCCACCGACGGGGTGGTGGTCGAAGGCGGTTCGGCGCTCGATCTGAGCCTGCTGACCGGGGAGAGCGTCCCCGTCGAGGTCGGTCCCGGGGACCGGGTGGCCGGGGCGACGGTGAACGTCGGCGGGGCGCTGGTGGTACGGGCCACGGCCGTCGGCGCGGACACCCAACTGGCCCGGATCACCGCGCTGGTGGCCGACGCCCAGGCCGGCAAGGCCCGGGCGCAGCGGCTGGCGGACGCCGTCGCCGGGGTGTTCGTGCCCTGTGTGCTGACCGTCGCGGTGTGCGTGCTGGGCTTCTGGCTGGGGGCGGGCGCGGCCCCGCAGGCGGCGGTGACGGCGGCGGTCGCCGTGCTGGTGGTGGCCTGCCCGTGCGCGCTGGGCCTGGCCACCCCGACGGCGCTGCTCGCCGCGACCGGCCGGGGCGCCGAGCTGGGTGTGCTGGTGCGCGGGCCGGAGGTGCTGGAGAGCCTGCGCCGGGTGGACACCGTCGTGGTGGACAAGACCGGCACGCTGACCACCGGCCGGATGGAACTGGCGGCGGTGACGGTCGCCGGCGGCCTCACCGGGCTCCCCGGGCAGGAGGTGCTGCGGCTGGCGGGGGCGGTCGAGCACCGCTCGGAGCACCCGATCGGACGGGCCGTGGCGGCGGCCGCCCGGGAGCGCTGCGGGGCCCTGCCGCCGGTGGACGGCTTCGCGGCCACGACCGGCCTCGGGGTGTCCGGCACGGTCGAGGGCCGGTCGGTGCGGGCCGTCCGGCCGGACGGCACCGCCGCCGCACTGCCGCCGGAGCTCGTCCGGGCCGTCGCGGCGGCCGGGGACGCGGGCCGCACCGCCGTACTGGTGGAGCTGGACGGTCGGGCGGCGGCCGTGCTGGCGGTCGGCGACACGCTGCGCCCGGGCAGCTGGCGAGCGCTCCACCGGCTGCGGGGGATGGGCCTGGAGACCGTCCTGCTGACCGGCGACGGCCCGGGCGCCGCGCGGGCCGTCGCCGCCGAACTGGGCATCGAGGGGGTGCACGACTCGGCCTCGCCCGAGCGCAAGGCCGAGGTGGTGGCCGAACTGCGGGCCGCCGGACGAACGGTGGCGGTGGTCGGCGACGGCGTCAACGACGCGGTCGCCCTGGCCTCGGCCGACCTCGGGGTGGCCCTGGCCTCCGGCAGCGACGCCGCGATCGGCGCGGCCGGGCTGACCCTGGTGCGCGGCGAGATCGAGGCGGTGGTGGACGCGGTGCGCCTCGCCCGGCAGACCCTGGCCACCATCCGGGCCAACCTGCTCTGGGCCTTCGGCTACAACCTGGTGCTGATCCCGCTGGCGGCCGTCGGGCTGCTGAACCCGATGCTGGCGGCGGTCGCGATGTCGCTCAGCTCGCTGCTGGTGGTGGGCAACAGCCTGCGGCTGCGCACCTGGGAACCGGGGCGCGGGCAGCGGCGGCAGGGGGGCCGGCGGTGAGGGCGCTGGACCGGCTCGAGGCGAAGCGGTTGAAGGCGGCGGGCCCGCCGGTCGGCGCGGCGGCGCTGGCGCTGGCCCTCCTCACCGGCTGGACGGCCGTCGGCGGCGCCGGGGCTCCGCGCCCGGTGGAGGCCGACGACGGCTGGATGCTGCTGCCGACGGCGGGCGCGGCCTCGGCCACCGCGGCCTTCTTCACGATCCGCAACCCGGGCGACGTCTCCGACGAACTGACCGGCGCCAGCTGGGAGTTCGGCGGGCCGGTCACCCTGAAGCGGCACCTGCACCAGGGCGCGGCGGGCCGCTGGGAGCCGGTCCCCGCCCTGCCCGTCCCCAGCCGGGGCGTACTGGCGATGTCCCCCGAGGACGCCGATCTGATGATCGCCGCCCCGCCCCCGCTGAAGCCCGGCCGACGGGTGGAGTTCACCCTCACCTTCCGGCACAGCCCGCCACTGCGGCTGACCGCCACCGTCCTGCCGCCCGGCGAGCGCCCGCGCTGAGCCGACGGCTCGGCGGACGGGGAAGGACCCGGCGAGCGGGAAGCGCCCGGCGGACGGGTAGGCACCCCGTGGGCAGAAGGCCCCGGCGGGCGGGAAGCACGACCACCTCCCCGCCCGCCGGGCCGTCCGCGTCAGCCGTGCGGCACGACCGCGACCGGCGCCTCGGCGTGGTGCAGCGCCGCGTGCGCGACCCGGCCGAGGCGCGGGCCGAACTCGGTCGAACGGCGGCGTCGGCCGACCACCACCAGGGCGGCCCCGGCGGAGGTCTCCACCAGCCCGCGGGCGGCGCCCAGCCGGACGTCCTCGACCACCTCCACCGCCGGGTGCTGCTCGCGCTGCCCGGCCAGGGCGAGCGTCAGCAGCTTCGCCTCCAGCGCCTCCAGCTGCTCGACCTGTGTCGCCGGTACGGCCCCGCCCGCGTAGCCGAACAGCGGCGGCAGGTCCCAGCCGTGCACCGCCCGGACCCGGGCGCCGCGCAGGGCGGCCTCGCGGAAGGCGAAGGCGAGCACCTCCTCCTCGGGGGCGTGGGCGTCCACGCCGACCACCACCTCGCCGGAGGGCCCGTTCCCCTGCCCGGTGTCCCGCACCACGACCACCGGCGTGCCGCTGCGCCCGGCGACCGCCATGCTGACCGAGCCGAGCAGCAGCCCGGTGAAGCCGCCGCGCCCGCGCGAGCCGAGCACCAGCAGGTCCGCCTCCGCGCCGGCCGCCACCAGCCCGTCCACCGGGGCGTCCAGCACCGCGTCGGTGCGGACGGTCAGCTCGGGGTGGGCTTCGCGGACCGTGTCGGCGGCCTCGGTCAGGATGCGCTGGGCGGCTGCCGGCAGGTCGTCGGGTCCGGCGTAGGAGGACACCCCGTCGGTCAGCCACGGCCAGGCGTGCACCAGCCGCAGCGTCGCCCCGCGGCGCCGCGCCTCCTCGGCGGCCCACTGGGCGGCGGCGGTGCTGGCCGGCGAGCCGTCGATCCCGGCCACCACGGTTGACGTCATCAGAGTTCCTCCACTGTCTCGGTGCCGGGAACGGTGCGCGCTGACGCCCCGTCCGCCCTGCTCCCACCCTGTCGTCCGCCGACGGCCCGCCGCCAGAGGCCGCAAGCCCTCTGCCCGCGGGACGAAGGACCCGTCGGCCGGAACACTACGGGCGACCCCGCCCTCCACCCCGCCGACACCCGGGCACTACCGTGTGGACACGGCATTCCCGCTGGTGGAGCGGCGCCCGAGCCGCTTCGCCAGTCGGCGTGGGCGGTCGGGGCGAGGACCGGTCCGGGCGGGTACGAGCGCGGGCCGAGAACGAGGAGGACAGCGGTGGGCGGAGCGGACGGCAGCGCGGCGGGTGGCGGCGCGCGGATGCCCCGGCTGCGCCTGGACGAGCTGTTGGAGGAGCTCCAGTGGCGGATCGACGCGGCGCGCGGCACCCAGAACCGGGTGCACAACCTGCTGGAGGCGGTGCTCGCGGTCGGCCGTGAGCTGGACCTCGCGCAGGCGCTGCACCGGATCGTCGAGGCCGCCGTCGACCTGGTGGACGCCCGTTACGGCGCGCTGGGCGTGATCGGCCCGGACGGGCACAGCCTGTCGCAGTTCCTGACGGTCGGTCTGTCCGACGAGGAGATGGCGGGGATCGGCGCGCCGCCCTCCGGCCGGGGCATCCTCGGCGAACTGATCCACCACCCCCGACCGCTGCGCTGCCCGGTGCTGTCCGACCACCCGGCCTCGGTCGGCTTCCCGCCCAACCATCCGCCGATGCACACCTTCCTGGGGGTGCCGGTGCGGGTGCGCGGTGAGGTGTTCGGCAACCTCTACCTGACCGACAAGCGCGGCGGACTGGACTTCGACGAGGACGACGAGGCGGTGATCGCCACCCTGGCCGTCGCGGCCGGGGTCGCGATCGACAACGCCCGGCTGTACGAGGAGGCTCAGCTGCGCCAGCGCTGGCTGCGGGCGAGCACCGAGATCACCCGCAGCCTGCTGTCCGGCGCGCCGCGCCTGGAGGTGGTCGAGCTGATCGCCCACCGGGCCCGGGAGATCGCCGGCGCCGAGCTGGCGGACGTCTCGGTGGCGCTGGCCGGCCCGCAGGAACGGGCCGAGGAGCTGGCGGTGGAGGTGGCACTCGGCGCCGAGCCCTCGGCCCGGCTGGGGGTGACGGTGCCGGTGGACGGCACGCTCTCCGGTGCCGCGTACGCCTCCGGCTCGCCGGTGACCAGCGACGAACTGGCCTGCGACGCGCGCTTCGCGGCCGGTCCGGCGGGCCGCTTCGACGGGCTGGGCCCGGCCGTCGCGGTGCCGCTGGGCACCGGCACCGGGTACGGGCGCGGTGTGCTGCTGCTCGCCCGGGCACGGGGTGAGGCCGCCTTCGGGCCGGAGGAGACCGGGCCGCTGCTGGGCTTCGCGGACCAGGCGGCGCTCGCCCTGGAGCTGGCCGAACGGCGGCGTGACGCCGAGCAGTTGAACCTGCTGGAGGACCGCGACCGGATCGCCCGGGACCTCCACGACCTGGCCATCCAGCGGCTGTTCGCCACCGGGATGACGCTGCAGAGCGCGGGCCGGCTGATCGACAGCCCGGCCGCCGCCGACCGGGTCGCCCGGGCGGTGGCGGACCTGGACGAGACCATCAAGATCATCCGCTCGACCATCTTCGGCCTGCGCGCCCACAGCGAACCCGACCGCGGCCTGCGCGCCCGGGCCACCCGGGTCGTCACCGAGGCGCAGGGCCCGCTCGGCCTCGCGCCCCGGCTGAGCATGGAGGGCCTGCTCGACACCGACGTCCCGCAGGAGCTCGCCGAGCACGTGGTCGCCGTCCTGGCGGAGGCGCTCAGCAACGCCGCCCGCCACGCCCGCGCGACCCGGGTCGAGGTGACCCTGCGCGCCCTGGCCGGACGGGTGGTGCTCAGCGTCGCGGACGACGGGGTGGGCATCCCCGAGGGCGGTCGGCGCAGCGGGCTGCGCAACCTCGCCGAACGCGCCGAACGGGTCGGCGGGGCGCTCACCCTCGGCCCGGCGGACGGCGAGGGCGGCGGCACCCGCCTGGTGTGGGAGGCACCGCTCGGGTCGTGACCCGGCTGCGCCGCCCAGCGTAGGGGACGCGTTCCGGTCACCGGTGCCCGTCAGCCGCGGCGCAGCGGGGACGGCCGGGCGGCGGCGGACTGTCGCAACTCGGTGGCGATCAGCGCCGCCTGCACCCGGCGCTCCACGCCGAGCTTGGCGAGCAGCCGGGAGACGTGGTTCTTCACCGTCTTCTCGGCGAGGTACAGCCGCTCGCCGATCTGCCGGTTGGTCAGGCCCTCCCCGATCAGCGCCAGCACCTCCTGCTCGCGCGCCGTCAGGGCCGGTCCGGCGGTCACCGGTCGGGCCGGCTCGGCGTCGCTGCGCAGACGGTTCAGCAGCCGGGTGGCCGCGCCCGGGTCGAGCATCGAACGGCCGGAGGCGACGGTCCGGACGGCGGCGACCAGGTCGGTGCCGCTGATCCGCTTGAGCACGTACCCGGCGGCGCCCGCCATCACGGCGTCCAGCAGCGCCTCCTCGTCGTCGAAGGAGGTGAGCATCAGACAGGCCAGGTCGGGCATCCGCGACCGCAGCTCACGGCAGACCGAGACGCCGTCCCCGTCGCCCAGCCGCACGTCCAGCACCGCCACGTCGGGCCGCAGCGCCGGCACCCGGACCAGCGCCTGCTCGGCCGTCGCGGCCTCCCCGACCACCACCAGGCCCGGCTCGCCGTCCAGCAGGTCGTGCACCCCGCGGCGGACCACCTCGTGGTCGTCCAGCAGGAACACCCGGACCGGCGCCGATGCCTCGGCCCCCTCCGCCATGGTCGCCATCACGCGGCTCCGCCCTCGTCACCCCCGCACACGAACAGCGGGGCCCACCGCATCATGCCGCGCGTCAGGGCAGAGGCCCAGGGCCGAACGACCCCATTCGCCCGTCCCCGTCACCGTCCCCCCGACGGCGCGGGCCGGACGCCGTTCAGCGCCCGTGCCGACGGGCGTTGCCCAGCCCCACCAGCAGGAACGCGAGCGCCACTCCCGCCCCGCTCACCCCCGCCAGCGCCACCCTCGAGGCCAGCCCGCCCCCGGCGGACAGCAGGACCGCCACCGCCCCCAGCGAAGCCAACGCCGCCCCCACCACCAGCCACCCCACCAGGGCGGGGGCCGCCGGGCGGGCGCTGCGCGGCACCGGGCCGGCCTCCAGCGCGGCCCAGCGCGCCGCGCCCTCCCGCTGCTCCCCGCGCCGGTCCCAAGCCGCCCGCAGCCGCAGGGCCGTGCCACCGACCAGTCCGGTGAGGGCCACCTGAGCGGCCGGGTGCCAGTCGGGCACGGCGAGCAGCAGTCCGCCCGCCAGCGCGAGCGCCGCCCACCAGAGCACGCAGGCCGCCGCGGCCGTACGGGTGGAGCGGGGCCGGTCGGCGCCGGCCTGGAGGTCGGCGATGGCGGGCAGGTACCAGACGCAGCCGCTCGCGGTGAGCGCGGCGGTGCCGATGGCGAGCACGGTGTGGGTCATGGGCCGGCCTTCCTGGGGCGCACGGATCACGAAGGGTGGGGGCCGCCCCCGCCCGCCGGGGGCGGCGGCACGGGCGGGGACGGCCGTTCGGGGTGACGGCCTCAGCCGTCGGCGGAAGAGGACGTGGACGTCTGGACCCGCTGCGCCCGGGTCAGCGGCCGGTCGTACTTCACCGGCTCCACCCCGCCCAGGTGCTTGGCCGGCTTCCCGGTGTGCTCCAGGACGTCCCGGGCGGCGATGTCCGGGTGGTGGAGGTCGAAGGCCGGGGATTCGGAGCGGATCCGGGGCAGTCTGACGAAGTTGTGCCGGGGCGGCGGGCAGGAGGTGGCCCACTCCAGCGAGCGGCCCCAGCCCCAGGGGTCGTCCGAGGTGACGCGCTCGCCGTACTTGGCGGTCTTCCAGACGTTGTAGAGGAACGGCAGGATCGACAGGCCGAGCAGGAAGGACCCGATGGTGGACACGGTGTTCAGGGTGGTGAAGCCGTCCGAGGCGAGGTAGTCGGCGTACCGGCGGGGCATGCCCTCGGCGCCCAGCCAGTGCTGCACCAGGAAGGTCGCGTGGAAGCCGACGGTGAGCGTCCAGAAGGTGATCCGGCCGAGCCGCTCGTCGAGTTTCTTGCCGGTCATCTTGGGCCACCAGAAGTGGAAGCCGGCGAACATCGCGTACACCACCGTGCCGAACAGCGTGTAGTGGAAGTGGGCGACGACGAAGTACGAGTCGGAGACGTGGAAGTCGATCGGCGGGGCTGCGAGCAGCACGCCCGTCAGACCGCCGAACAGGAAGGTGACCAGGAAGCCGACCGTCCACAGCATCGGCGTCTCGAAGCTCAGCGAGCCCCTCCACATGGTGCCCACCCAGTTGAAGAACTTGACGCCGGTCGGCACGGCGATCAGGAAGGTCATGAAGGAGAAGAACGGCAGCAGCACCTGCCCGGTGACGTACATGTGGTGCGCCCACACCGTCACCGACAGCCCGGCGATGGCCACCGTGGCGGCGATCAGGCCCGCGTAGCCGAACATCGGCTTGCGGCTGAACACCGGGATGACCTCCGAGACTATGCCGAAGAACGGCAGCGCCAGGATGTACACCTCGGGATGCCCGAAGAACCAGAAGAGGTGCTGCCAGAGCATCGCCCCGCCGTTGGCCGGGTCGAAGACGTGCGAGCCGAACTTGCGGTCGCATTCGAGCGCGAGCAGCGCGGCGGCCAGCACCGGGAAGACCAGCAGCACCAGCACCGAGGTCAGCAGCACGTTCCAGCAGAAGATGGACATCCGGAACATGGTCAGTCCGGGGGCGCGCATGCAGATGATGGTGGTGATGAAGTTGACCGCGCCGAAGATGCTGCCGAATCCGGACAGCGTGACGCCCATGATCCACATGTCGGAGCCGACGCCCGGCGAGTGGACGGCGTCGGACAGCGGCGCGTAGAGGAACCAGCCGAAGTCGGCGGCGCCCTGCGGGGTGGCGAAACCGGCGGCGGCGATCAGCGAGCCGAACATGAACAGCCAGTAGGACAGCATGTTCAGGCGCGGGAACGCCACGTCGGGCGCGCCGATCTGCAGCGGCATGATCCAGTTGGCGAAGCCGGTGAACAGTGGCATCGCGAAGAGCAGCAGCATCACCGAGCCGTGCATGGTGAAGGCCTGGTTGAACTGCTCGTTGGAGAGGATCTGCGTTCCGGGCCGGGCGAGTTCGGCGCGCATGACCAGGGCGAGGATGCCGCCGATCAGGAAGAACGCGAACGAGGACACCAGGTACATGGTGCCGATCGTCTTGTGGTCGGTGGTGGTCAACAGCCTGACCACGGCCGAACCGGGCCGCCTGGCCCGAACCGGGTGTTGCGGCAGGGCCGTCGGCGGCGGGGTGGGGTCGCCCTGTGCCTGGGTGGCGCTCAAGGACGCACTCCTTCGGAACGTCGTGCGAATGGGTGGCGATCCATGATCCGGATCCACGCCCCGTACGCCCCAGGGCCCTTGGGCCCGCCCGGCACGGGCCGCTGGGCCCGAGTTCCGCACCGCACCCGGGACTTCCCGTCGGGCCCTGCGGTCCGCCGGCGGTCTGACAGGAGTTGGCGCCCGGTCAGTTCACGCGCCCGCCAACCGGGCGATCTGCCCGCGCTCCAGGGCCGCGTACACCGCCCCGTCCGGACCGACGGCGATCCCGTGCGGTTCGGCGCCCGGGCCCGGGATCGGGTGGCCGTCCAGCCGCCCGTCCGGGGTGAGCACGCCGATCCGGCCGGCGCCCCACTCGGTGAACCACAGCCGCCCGTCCGGCCCGGCGGCGATCGCGTGCGGCTTGGCCGCGCGGTCGGCGAGCGGGTACTCGGTGACCTGCCCGTCCACCGTGATCCGCCCGACCAGTCCGCCGCCGATCCCGACGTACCAGAGCGCGCCGTCGGCCCCGGCGGTGATCCCGACCGGCGCGGTGCCCCCGGTGGGCAGCCGGTGGACGGTCACCTCGCCGTGGACACTCACCCGGGCGATCGCGTCGGCCTGGTTGAGGGTGCACCACAGCGCGCCGTCGGCCCCGGCGGTGATCAGCGAGGGGAAGGCCCCGGCCTGCGGCAGCGGATACTCGGCCACCTCCCCGTCCACCGTGATCCGCCCGACCCGATGGGCGTTGAGTTCGGTGAACCACAGCGCCCCGTCCGGTCCGGCGGCGATCCCGTACGGCCCGGCGTCCCCGGTCGGCAGCCCGTACGACGAGATCTTCCCGTCCACGGTGATCCGCCCGATCCGGTGGTCCCGCATCCGACTGAACCACAGCGCCCCGTCCGGCCCCTCGGTGATCACCGAGGGGCCGCACCCCGGCGCCCCCAGCCCGAGGCGTTCCACCGCCCCGTCGGCGCCCAGCCGCCCGATCTCCCCGGCGTGCACCAGGGTGAACCACACGCCCCCGTCGGGGCCGACGGCAATCCCGTACGGCCCGTCCCCCGCCCCGGCCACCTCGAACAGTTCCACCCGCACCCCTCCATCCCTATCGCGACTCTCGTCGCATTAGTGATGCTCGCACATCTGCCCTCCCGGGGGCAACCAGGTCACTCGCGGCCGCCCGGCAGCCCCCGGAGGACCGAGACCACGCCCATGCCCGCCGCGCACACCGGCACCGCCAGAAGTGCGCCGATGATGCCCGCGATGCCGGAACCGGCCACGACGGCGACCATGATGGTCGCCGGGTGCAGCTCGACCGTGCGGCTCTGGATGACCGGCTGGAGGATGTTGCCCTCGATCATCTGGACCGTCAGCACCACGCCGAGCGCCCACAGCGCGGTGCCGAGCCCGCCGTCGGCCAGCGCGACCAGCACCGCCACCGTGCCGGACAGGAACGCGCCGACGAACGGGATGTACGCCCCCATGAAGACCAGCGCGCCCAGGCCCGCGGCGCCGGGGACGCCGAGGGCGAGCAGGCCGACGGTGATGAAGGCCGCGTCGATCAGGGCGATCAGCGTGGTGCCGCGCATGAAGCCCGCCATCGCGTCGAAGGCGCGGTCGGCGCAGGCGACCACGGTCTCGGCGCCGCGCCCGGGCAGGGTGGCGCGGATGGCGTCACCGGTGCGGTGGCCGTCGCGCAGGAAGAAGAAGACCAGCGCCAGGGCCAGCACCGCGCCGGTGATCAGCTGGGTGAGCAGGCCGAGCCCGGAGAGCACGCCGTTGGTCAGCGTCGAGAGCAGCGAGTTGGTCTCGCCCTTGGCGTTCTCCAGCGCGTGCTGGATCTTCGCCCCGAACGGTCCGAGCCACCGGGCCAGCCGCTGCCCGGCGGCCGGGAGCGAGGCGGCGATCTGCGGGGCGCTGTGCACCAGGGAGTTGACCAGCAGGGCGACCACCCCGACCACCGCGACCACCAGCACCAGGCAGGTCAGCCCGGCCGCCAGGCTTCGGCTCAGCCCCCGCCGCACCAGCCAGGGCACCACCGGGTGGAGCAGTGAGGCCCCCAGCAGCGCCAGGAGGAACGGCACGGTGGCGGCCCTCAGCTCGACCAGCGCGAACACCACCAGGGAGCCCACGGTGATCAGCAGGATCACCGCCGCCGACCAGGCCGCCGCACACCGCACGGCGGGCGGCAGCATCAGGTACGGCCTGCGGTGGTCGGGCCGCCCACCGGGCGGGCGCTCCACGGACACGGCAGCCTCCGACGGGGGTCGTCGTTGAGTCCGAACCGACCCATCTCAACAGAGAATCTGACGATCCGCCCGTTGTGGTGGCTAGCCCACCGCCTCGATCCGCACCGCCCCGCCCCCGCCCGCGCCCGCGGGCGTTGGGGTGCGTGCATCGCAAGGCGGAGGAGGGAGGCGATGCGGAGCACCGGGCGACCGACGACAATACAGCGAGGCGCGTGCCCCGGCGTCGGCCCGCAGGCGGGAGTTCGAAGACAGACCCCAGGGGCCGCCGAGGTGGTGGATCACCTCCAGGGGTGTCCGGTCGGTACGGGCGAGCAGGTGCTGACGGGCCAGCAGTGCGCGGCCCAGGGCGCGGGTGCCGAGCACCGTCACCGGCGGCCGTCCACGACGGAGCGCAGCACCGAGATCCGGTTGGTGGTGATGGAGGCGGCGCCGGTGTCGCACAGTCGGCGCATGGTGCGGCGCAGGTCGGCGGTCCAGGTGGAGACGGCGAGTCCCTCGTCCGTCGCTTCCCCGACGAACCGGGGGGTGACCAGACCGAACGGCGGGTTGAGGAAGCGCGGGCGCAGGTCGCGCAGCAGGGCGGGCGCGGGCATCCGCGGCTGCTTCCAGGTGAGCGCGATCTCGGCGTCCGGGCTGAGCTCGCGCACGGCGAGCATAGCGGTGGTGTGGCCGCAGAAGGCGACCAGCGCCTCGGCACCGAGCCCGGTGACGACGGACCAGGTGGCGGCGGCCGGGCCGGGGTCGTCCAGGTCGATGAGCAGGCGCGGGCCGTTGGCTTCCGCCACGGCCTTGATCGCCTCGGCGAGGGTGGGGACGGCCAGTTCCCCCTGGCGCAGCTCGTCCAGCTGCTCGGTGGTGACCCGGCCGATCGAGCGCGGGTCGCCCCAGAGCCGTTCCAGGGTGGGGTCGTGCAGCAGCACCGGCACCTTGTCGCGGGTGAGCTGGACGTCCACCTCGACGGCGTCGGCCCCGGCGGCGAGCGCGGACTCGACGGAGGGCAGGGTGTTCTCGCGGTGGCGGTACGGGTCGCCGCGGTGGGCGACGGCGAGCACCGGGCGGCGGTCGGCGGGGGCGGCGGGGCTCATCGGATCCTTCCGGACAGCCAGGGGGTGAGGTCGTGGAGGCCGAGGGACTCGCGGTAGCCGGCTTCCCCCGGGACGGTGACGATCAGGGTGGTGGACGGCGGGAAGGTCCGCGCCCTGACGTGCACCAGGCCGGACCAGACGGAGTTCAGGAAGGCCGGGACGCTGTCGCGCGGGACGTCGAAGGGGATGTCCTCGACGGTCACGGTCACCTCGTCGTGGGTGTACAGCCGGACGGCGGTCCGCGGGCTGCCGTCGAACTCCAGCAGGGCCTCGTGCGGGATGGCGTCCGGTCCGTCCTCGTGGCCGACCAGCCCGGCGAAGGTCCGGTCGCTCCCGATGTCGTGCTGGGCCCGCACGGCGCGGCCGTGCCGGGCGGCGACGGCCTCGATCGCCAGCACGGCGCTCTGGGTGGTCGGCAGGTGCGGGGGCGGCATCCGGGCCTCTCGGTCGGGACTCGTCTTCGGTTCTTCGGTGTGGCTCGGCGGGGAGTCGGAAGGGAATCGGAAGGGAGGTGGCTAACGCCGCTCGATCATCACGTTGGTCGACTTGATGACCGCCGTGGCGGGTGCGCCCGGCACCAGGTTCAGCTCCTCCGCCGACTCCCGGCTGATCAGCGACACCACCCGGAACGGCCCGGCCTGCACCTCCACCTGCGCGGCCACGTCGCCGAGCACCACATGGGTGATGATCCCGGGGAAGCGGTTGCGCGCCGAGGACGGCCGGCCCTCGGCCTCGGCGTTCTCCGGCCGGGCCAGCTCGCGGGCGAAGGCGGCGAGCTCGGCCCCGGGGATGATCCGGTGCCCGTGCTCGTCCCGCACGGCGGCGAGCCGCCCGGCGTCCACCCAGCGCCGCATGGTGTCCGCGCTGACGCCGAGCAGCGCCGCCGCCTCACCGATGCGGTACGGGTTGACCGGCAGCTCGGGCTGGCCCATGTGCGACTCCTGACGGTGATTCGAGGTACGGGGTACGCGCCCCCGTCCGCCATCCTGCCGTACCGGGCACGCCGACGGGAAACAGCCCCGGACCAGCCCACGGACCAGCCCACGGAGGCGGCACGGCGGCACGGCCTACGGCTCGCCGAACAGGTCCCGCCGCACGGCGTCCCCGGCGGTGAGCACCGCCCCGGCGAGCACCGCCCCGCCGCCCGCCGTACCGGCCCGCACCTCGGTGCGCAGCGGGGAGAACCCGGCCAGCCGCCGCTCGACCCGGCCGGCCAGCTCGGCGCCGCCGGCCCGGCCGATCTCGCCGCCGAGCACCACGCAGCCCGGGTCGAGCACCACGCAGAGCGCGGCCGCGCCGAGCGCGATCCGCTCGGCCAGCTCGTCCAGGAACGCCTCGCCCGCCGCACCGGCGGCCAGTGCGGTGCGCACGGCGGCCTCGGCGGCGGACGCGTCCCCGGCCGGGTCGGCGGACAGCCCGTGGCCGCGGGCGAGTGCGCAGATCGCGGCGCTGCCGACCAGGCCGTGGAATCCGCCCTCGCAGCTGTCGGCGCTGGGCAGTCCGACCGTGCCGGGGACGGGCAGGAAGCAGATCTCGCCGGTACCGCCGGAGAAGCCCCGGCGCAACCGGCCGTCCAGGATGACGGCGGCGCCGACGCTGTGGCCGAGCCACATCAGCACGAAGGTGTCGCGGTCGCGCGCGGCGCCGACCCGGTACTCGGCCCGGCCGGCCAGGTTGACCTCGTTCTCCAGGATGACATCGGTGCCGGGCAACTCCCGCAGTGCGGTGAGGAGTTCGGCGTGCCAGCCGGGGAGCTTGCCGGTGCTGTGCAGTCGGCCGGTGGCGGGGTCGACCAGGCCGGGGGCGCCGACCGCGACGGTGTGCAGCTGCTCGACGCCGGCGCCGCGCGCGGTCTCCAGCAGGGTGCGGACGATCCTCTCGGCGACGCCCGCGTCGGCTGCACCTTCGCCCGACGCCTCGGCCGGCGCCTCGACCGACGGATCGACCGGCACCTCGACCGGCACCTCTGCGGTGGCGAGGCTGCGCCCGGCGAGGTCGGCGACGACCAGGCTGACCCCGCCCTCGCGGACGTCGAAGGCGGCGATGTGGGCGCGGGAGGCGACCAGCGCGTAGAGCCGGGCGTTGGGGCCGCGCCGCTGTTCGCCGCGCTCGCCGACGACGGCCACCAGGCCGGTGCGCTGGAGGCGGTCGAGCAGGTCGGCGACGGTCGGCCGGGACAGGCCGGTGAGGTCGCGCAGCTCGGTCGCGGTGAGCGGACCCTGTTCGAGCAGGAGGTTGAGCGCCAGGCGGTCGTTGATCGCCCGGGCGGTGCTCGGCGTGGCCGTACGCGCGGTGGTCATGGCCGGTCATCCTTCCAGAGTGTTTCTATCAGGGTCCCTTCCTGATAATTTATCGAACCGATCGCACGAACCGCCGGACGGCCCACCCCGCCGCGCGGACCCGTCGGCCTGCACGTAGACCACCCACAGGGCACCGTCGCGCCCCGCCACGCGCGACCGGGAGGGAACGCCGCATGACAGTCACGACCCCGCAAACCCCGGAACCACTCGCCGACCCACGCCGCTCCCGGCTGAGCATCGCGCTGGTCTTCGGCGTGCACGGCGCCGTCAGCGGCACCTTCGTCACCCGCATCCCGTGGATCCAGGACCGGCTGGACCTCTCCCCCGGCCAGCTCGGCCTGGCCCTGGTGATGCCCGCCATAGGCTCCTCCCTCGCGATGCCGCTCGCCGGGCGCTTCGTCCACCGCCACGGCGGCCGGGCCGCGGTGCGCGGGCTGATCTCGCTCTGGTGCCTGGCCCTCGCCCTGCCCGCGCTCGCCCCCTCGCTGCCGGCGCTGTGCGCGGTGCTACTGGTGTACGGCGCCACCGCGGGCACGGCGGACGTCGCGATGAACGCCCAGGGCGTGGAGATCGAGCAGCGCCTCGGCCGCTCGATCATGTCCGGGCTGCACGGGATGTGGAGCGCGGGTGGACTGCTGGCCTCCGGCTTCGGCATCCTGGCCGCCCACCTGGACCTCGACGCCCGGCTCCAACTGGCCGTCACCGCCCTGGTGTTGCTCGCCCTCGCCCAGCCGGTCTGCCGGAGCCTGCCGGACTTCCGGGCGCCCGAGGCGGCGGAGGAGCCGCCGCACTTCGCCCTGCCGCCGCGCAGCTCGCTGGTGATCGGACTGGTCGGCTTCTGCGCGGTGTTCGCCGAGGGCGCCTCGATGGACTGGAGCGGCGTCTACCTCAAGACCGTCACCGGCGCCTCCGCCACCCTCGCGGCCGCCTCCTACACCGCCTTCTCGCTCACCATGGCGGTCAGCCGCCTGGCCGGGGACGCGGTGATCCGCCGCCTCGGCGCCGTCCGCGCCACCCGGCTGGGCGGTGCGACCGCCACCCTCGGCGGCGTCCTGGTGGTGGCCGCCGACCACCCGGCGCTGGCCATCCCCGGCTTCGCCCTGATCGGCGTCGGCATCGCGGTGATCGTGCCGCTCGCCTTCGCCGCCGCCGGACGGATCGGCAGCAACCCCAGCCAGGCCATCGCGGGCGTCGCCACCGTCACCTACACCTCCGGCCTGGTCGCCCCCGCCGTGATCGGCGCCCTCGCCCAGGCCACCTCGCTCACCGTCTCCTTCGGACTCGTCACCCTGCTCGCCTTCGCCCTGCTGCTGAGCGCCGGGGCACTGCGCCGGGCCGAACCGGATTCCACCGACAACAAGGTGACCGCGTCGTCGCCGGGAAGCACTTCCGGAAAAGATCTCTCCGCGATATGACCGACCATTCGCCGGGAAATTCCCGCTGATATCGCCGACCGCCGGGCGCACCCCAGCGCCCGGCGGTTTTCCGCGGCCGGCGAGGGCCGACCTCACGGCCGCCCTGGAGCGGCTGTGCACCGCCGGCCCCGCCGAGGTGGTCGCTCTCGGCTCCTGCTTCGGCGGCCGCCAGGCCTTCGCACCGCCGCACCTCGCTTCGGCCCGGCCGGGGCGGTCGGCCGACGTCCCTCCGCCGAGCCGAAATCCCTTTGCGCGGCCGGACGTTGCGGTCCGACACTGGGGCCGTGCTCGGATTCCTGAAGACCGACGACGAAACCCTGGTCTCCTGCCTGGGCGATCCCCAGCGCACCGTGGCGGCCTACCACGAGCTGCTCCGGCGCGGGCCGGGCGCACTGGGCGCGATCCGCGCCGGGCTGTCCCATGACCACCCGGCCGTCCGGGAGGGCTGCTGCCGCCTCCTGGACCACCTGGTCGACACCGACTCCATGGACCTGCTCGTCGCCATGGCCGACGACCCCGACGCCGAGGTCAGGGTCGCCGCCTTCCACGCCCTGGCCTGCGACCGCTGCAAGGACGACGCCTGCGCCCCGGGCGCGGGCCTGGTCCTCGAACCCGCGCTGCGTCACCTGGCCGACGACCCCGACCCACGGGTCCGGGCCAGTGCCGCCGAACTGGTCGGCAAGTTCGCCCACAGCGACGCCCGCGCCGTCGCCGCCCTTCAGGCGTGCCAGGCCGGCGACCCGAGCCCGGCCGTCCGCAAGAAGGCCGGCTGGTACGCCCCCGGCGGGCCCGTCCACCGACGGACCGCGCCACGCGCCGGACGGAGCCTCAGGGCTGGTCGAGGTAGCTGAGCACGGCCCGGACGCGGCGGTTGGTGTCGTCGTCATCCGCGATGCGGAGCTTGCCGAACATCGAGGTGGTGTACTTGCCGACCGCGCTGTCACTGGGGAACAGCCGCCGCCCGACGGCCTGGTTGGACAGTCCTTCCGCCATCAGCCCGAGCACCTCGTACTCGCGCTCGGTGAGCTGGCTGAGCCCTCGCTCCGGTGGGCTCGCGGACAGCGGCTTGGCGATCACCGCCGGGTCCATCGCCGCGCCGCCGGCCGCGACCCGCTCCAGCGAACCGATGAACTGGTCGGCGTCGAAGCCCCCAGCACCACCGAGCCCGCCCACAGGGCCGGGATCAGCAGGGTCACCGCCGCGACCGCGCACGCCCGCGGGAACCCCGTCGCGGCCTCCGTCGCCCACCCGCCCAGCTTCCCCATGAGCCTTCCTCGCCTTCCGTCGGTGCGCCCACTGTGCACCGCGCGGAACCCCCGTCCGCCCCGGTCCGGCCCGGGAGTGCGGCCAGGCCCACCCAGGTGTGCGTCCAGCCGGACCCCTGCGCCCCGATAGAGCCCCGCCCGCCATCATGCCGATCGCGATCACCGGCGTCGACCCTCGCCCCGACCGACCCCGCTCCGGCGACCGGTTAGGCTCTCGCCGTGCCCGCAGCCCTGACGACCTCCGCCGCGCCGACCGCCGAAGAGCCCGCCGAGCCCGCCGCCCACGGCGGGCGGCACCCGGCCCGCTCGGCCTGGTGGCGGTTCGGCCTGCTGGTGGTGCTGCTGGGGGCCTGCGCCGGCTCGCTGCTGCTGTGGAGCCCGACCGACCTGCTCTCCGGCGGGCTGGCGCACCGGATGCCCGGTTACTGGTTCGCCCCGCTGTTCACCCTCGTCTACGCGGTCGGGACGCTCGCCTTCGTGCCGCGCCCCGCGCTGAACGCCGCGGCCGGGCTGCTGCTGGGCATCCAGCAGGGGGTGCTGCTCGCGGTGCTCGGCACCACGCTGGGCGCGGCCCTGGCCTTCGCGCTCGGCCGGGGGCTGGGCCGGGAGGCGCTGCGGCCGTACCTGCGCGGCAAGGTGCTCGGCGCCCTCGACCGGCGCTTCACCGACCAGGGCTTCCGCAGCGTCCTGGTGCTGCGGCTGCTGCCCGGGCTGCCGTTCCAGGCGGGCAACTACGGCGCGGCCTTCTCCGGGGTCCGCTTCCTGCCCTTCCTGTTCGCCACCGCGATCGGCGTGGTGCCGACCACCGCCGTGTACGTCGTCGCCGCGGCCAGCGCGGACCAGCCGGGCTCGGCCGCGTTCCTGGTCTCGGCCGGGGTGATCGCCCTGCTGGTGCTGGGCAGCCTGGTCGGGCTCTGGCGGGCGGCCGCGGCCCGCCGCCGGGCGCAGGCCGGCTGACGATTCGCTCGCGCCCCCGCAATTCGCTCGCGCCCCCGCGCCATCGGGGCCACGATGTCCCGCATGACCGAACTCACTCCGCGGGTGGACCCGCCGATGGCCGCCGACGAGGCCGCCATGCTCACCTCCTGGCTCGACTACCACCGCAGCACCCTCGCCCTGAAGTGCGAGGGCCTGACCGACGACCAGCTGCGGCTGCGCTCGGTCCCGCCGTCCACGCTCTCCCTGCTCGGTCTGGTCCGGCACATGGCCGAGGTCGAACGGCACTGGTTCCAGGGCGTCCTGCTCGGCGAGGAGTTCGCCACCGGCCACTACTGGACCGAGGCGGACCCTGACGGCGACTTCGACCACGTCGACACCGCCGACGTCGCGGCCGACTTCGCCACCTGGCGCGCCGAGATCGAGGCCGCCCGCCGGGCGGCCGCCGGCCTGCCGCTGGACACCGTCGGCAAGCGGACGCGCCAGGACCAGGAGGTGACGCTCCGCTGGATCCTCGTCCACATGATCGAGGAGTACGCGCGGCACAACGGGCACGCGGATCTGTTGCGGGAGCTGGTGGACGGTTCGACCGGCGAGTGAAATCGTTTTCGCATTGTTGACAGAAGGTCAAATACGCCGTGGCCGCTACCGATATGGTCTTCGCGCGCAACCGTACCGCGCCGTGCCGCGTCGCTGTCTTTGCCCGGGTCCGCCCGGGTTTCCGGTGCGGCACGACTCGTACGGGGGCCGCGAGCGGGCACGGGACCGGTGAACAGTGCGATACTCGGACAGTTCCGACGAGTGGATGACGTGTCAAGAAGGACACGCACCCCCCGGGGGGACCAGACGGGACGAGGCAGGGAGGCGCGGCATGGGAGCACTTCGCGACGAGCACCACAACGGGTGGCTGATGCCCTCCGGGAACTACCCGGCCGCGGTGTACGACGACGAGTGGGTGGATCAGGAGACGGTGCCCGCCGTCCCCGCGCCCGCGAAGATCGTCTCCCTGCGGCCGACGGGCTTCGAGGCGGCCCGCACGGTCGGTGAGCACATCCGGGCGAGCACCCCGGTGGTCATGGACCTCACCGAAATGGACGAGGCCGAGGCCAAGCGCATGGTCGACTTCGCCTCCGGGCTGATCTTCGGCACCCGGGGCGGCATCGAGCGGATCGCCCGCCGGGTCTTCCTGCTCACCCCGGCGGACGTCGAGGTGATGGTGATCGACCGACCGCTGGACGAGACCGGGTTCTACAACCAGAGCTGACCGGAGCGGCGCGGGCCGGACGGCCCGCAGCACCCCCACCGGGGGCGGCACACCAGCCGCCCCCGGTTTTTGCGGTCCGCGATCGATTCTCCTATGGCGCAACTGAGACCAGCAGAACAAATATGAGACATGAATGTCTCATCTGGCCTACACTCGACTCATGGCCACCGACCGTGACACCGTTCTGGAAGCCGCCGTCGGCGTTCTGTCCCGCCGCCCCACCGCCCACCTGGACGAGATCGCCCGCGCCGCGGGCATCAGCCGGGCCACCCTGCACCGGCTGTTCCCGGGCCGCGACGCGCTGATCCGCGACGTCGGCCGGCTCGGCCTGCAACGCTTCGCCGCCGCACTGGACACCGCCGCCGTCGAGGAGGGCGACGCCCGGACGGCCCTGCGCCGCCTGGTGGACGCCGCCGTCCCGGACGCCATGCTCTGCGCCTTCCTGGCGGGCGAGAACCAGCTCTACGACGACGACGAGATCAACGACCTCTGGGAGGTCCAGATCGACCGGCTGCACGCGCTCTTCCTGCGCGGCCAGCGCGAGGGCGTCTTCCGGATCGAGCTGAGCGCGGCCTGGCTGAGCGAGGCCTTCTTCGACCTGGTGGCCGGGATCGGCTGGGCCATCCAGGACGGCCGGCTCGCCCCGCGCGACGCCGCCTTCTCCCTCGCCGAGCTCTTCCTCGGCGGCGCGCTGCGCCGGGACCCCACTCCTTCGAACCCACAGCACCTCGGACCGGAAACCGGAAACCGATAACCCATGAGTGGTACCTCCGCCCTGACCGCCCGCCAGCGCTGGACCGGCCTCGCCGTCCTGGTACTGGCCGTCACCGTGGTCGCCCTGGACGCGACCGTGCTCTCCCTCGCCCTCCCCTCCATCAGCGAGACACTGCGCCCCAGCGGCACCCAGCTGCTGTGGATCGGCGACTCCTACTCCTTCGTGCTGGCCGGCCTGCTGGTCAGCATGGGCGCCCTGAGCGACCGGATCGGCCGCAAGAAGCTGCTGCTGACCGGCGCCACCGCCTTCGGGGCTGCCTCGCTGCTGGCCGCGTACGCCCCGGGCCCGGGCTGGCTGATCCTGGCCCGGGCGCTGCTCGGTGTCGCCGGGGCGACGATCATGCCTTCCACCCTCTCGCTGATCCGCGGGCTGTTCCCGGACGACCGGGAGCGGGCCACCGCGATCGGCGTCTGGGGCGCGGCCGCCACCGCCGGTGCCGCGCTCGGCCCGGTGGTCGGCGGGCTGCTGCTGGAGCACTTCTGGTGGGGTTCGGTGTTCCTGCTGAACATCCCGGTGCTGGCCCTGCTGCTGGTGTCCGGCGCCTGGCTGCTGCCGGAGTCCCGGGACCCGAAGCCGGGGCGCTGGGACGTGCTGAGCGTCGCGCTGTCGATGGCCGGCGTGATCGGCGTGGTGTACGCGGTCAAGGAGGGCGCCGCGCACGGCCCCGCCCGCTGGGACGTGCCGGTCACCTTCCTGCTGGGCGCCGCCGCGCTGGCCCTCTTCGTCCGCCGCCAGCTGCGGCTGGAGACCCCGCTGCTGGACGTCCGGCTGTTCCGGGACCGCCGGTTCACCGCCGCCGTCACGGCCTCGCTGATCTCGCTGGTCGGCCTGTCCGGCGTGATCTTCGTGGTCTCCCAGTACCTCCAGCTGGTGCGCGGCTACGACCCGCTCCAGGCGGGCCTGGCGGAGCTTCCGGCCTTCGCCGGCTCGGTGGCCGGCGGGCTGCTGACCGCCCGGATCGCCCGGCGCTTCGGCGCGCGCCGGGCCCTGGCCGTCAGTCTGCTGGCGATGGGCCTGGCCACGGGCGGGCTGGGCTGGATGGAGCAGGACACCACCTACCTGCTGCTGGCCGTCTCCTTCCTGGTGACCGGCACGGCCGAGGGCGTGGTCTACACCCTCGGCGCCGACCTGGTGCTGACCGCCGCTCCCGCCGACAAGGCCGGGGCCGCCTCGGCGGTCTCCGAGACGGCGTACGAGCTGGGCACCGCGCTCGGCATCGCGCTGGTCGGCTCGGTGGTCGGCTCGATCTACACGAACGGGCTGTCCGTCCCGGCCGGGGCCTCCCCGGAGGTCGCCGCCCGGGCCGGGGAGTCGTTGGGCGCGGCCGTGGAGACGGCACGGGGGCTGCCGCCGGAGCTGGCGCAGCCGCTGCTGGCGAGCGCGAAGGACTCCTTCGTCCACGGCCTGAACAGCGCCGGGCTGCTGGCCGGGGTGCTGCTGGCCGGCGCGGCCGCGCTGGCCTGGTGGCTGCTGCGCGGCCGGTCCGCGCCGACGCCGGCCGGGCCGGCCGAACACGCCCGGCCCGAGCAGCCCCAGCGGGTGCCCGCCTAGAAAGCGCCTAGAAAGAAGCGAGAACGGCCGTTCTCGCACGTGCGGCGTCGGCTACGAGACCCCGAAGGGCAGCTCCAGCTCCGCCCAGACCACCTTGCCGTCCCTGGTCAGCCGGCTGCCCCAGCGCTGGGCCAGCTCGCTGACCAGGAACATCCCGCGTCCGCCCTCGTCCTGCTCGGCGAAGGGGCGCAGCTGCGGGGTGGCGCCGCCGGCGTCCGAGACCTCGACGGTGAGCACCCGGTCGTGGAACAGCCGCAGGCGGCGCGGCGCCTCGGCGTGCAGCAGGGCGTTCGTGACCAGCTCGCTGACCAGCAGTTCGGCGTAGTCGGAGAGCGCGCTCAGGCCCCAGGCCTCCAGGGTGGCGCGGGTGAAGCGGCGGGCCGTGCCGGGGAGCTTGCCGCCGCCGGTGAGCGGCAGGGTGGCGATCCGGTCGGCGGGCACCGGCAGCGCCCTGGCCATGATCATCGCGATGTCGTCCTCGGTGCCGTCGGTGACCAGGGCGCCGATCACGGCGTCGCAGGTCTCCTCCAGCGTCCGGCCGGGGCCGGCCAGGGTTCCGGCCAGCAGGTCGATGCCGTCATCCAGGTCCTGACCGCGCCGCTCGACCAGGCCGTCGGTGTAGAGGGCGAGCACGCCGCCCTCGGGGAAGGTGAACTCGGTCGACTCGAAGGCGACCCCGCCGACGCCCAGCGGAACGCCCGGCGGCACCTCGACCCTGCGGGCGATGCCGTCGGTGCCCACCCAGACCGGCGGCAGGTGCCCGGCCGAGGCGACCTGGACGGTGCGCTCCAGCGGGTCGTAGACGGCGCAGATGCAGGTGGCGAACTGGCCCTCGCCGATCCCCGAGGCGGTTTCGTCCAGCCGGGTGAGGACCTGCTCGGGCGGCATGTCCAGGGTGGCGAGGGTCCGGGCGACGGTGCGCAGCTGGCCCATGGTGGCGGCGGCCCGGATGCCGTGGCCCATCACGTCGCCGACCACCAGGGCGACCCGCCCGCAGGACAGCGGGACCACGTCGAACCAGTCGCCGCCGACCTCGCTGACCACGCTGCTGGGCAGGTAGCGGTAGGCGATCTCCAGACCGAGGGTGCGGTGGATCTCCTGCGGCAGGAGGCTGCGCTGGAGGGTGAGGGCGGTCTCCCGTTCGCGGCGGTAGAGCCGGGCGTTGTCGAGGGCCAGGGCGGTGCGGGCGACGAGTTCCTCGGCGAGGGCGACGTCGGCCTCGTTGAAGGGCTCGGGGTTGCGCATCCGGATGAACTCGGATCCGCCGAGCACCATGCCCCGGGCGGTGATCGGGACCATCAGGTACGAGTGGATGCCGGCGGCCATCCCGGGGGCGACGCGGTCCTCGCTGGACACCAGGCCGCGCAGCACCTCCTCGTCCACGTGGGCGCGCAGCAGCGGGCGTCCGCTGCGCAGGCACTGGGTGTAGCTGCGGTCGGGGGCGTACTCGGAGGTCTCGCCGACGACGTCCACCGCGTGGGCGAGGCCGGTCTCGTAGTTCTCCCCGACGGCGACGGCGCGCAGGGTGACCGACCGGTCGGAGGGGATCGGGGTGGGCTCGGCGCCGCGCAGCACCGGCTCCAGCAGGTCGACGGTGGCGAAGTCGGCGAACCGCGGGACGACCGCCTCGATCAGCTCCTCGGCGGTGCGCTGGAGGTCGAGGGTGGTGCCGATCCGGGCGGTGGCCTCGGCGATGGTGGCGAGGCGTTCCTGGGCGCGGGCGGCGCGGGCCTCGGCCTGGAAGCGCTCGGTGACGTCGATGATCGAGGAACAGACGCCGAAGACCTTGCCGGTGGAGTCCTCCAGCCGGAAGTAGGAGGCGGACCAGGCGTGGTCCCGTCGGGGGTCGCCGGGGACGCGGCCGTGCGAGCGGGCGTCGACCACGGGCTTGCCGCTCTTGAGCACCTGTCTCATGATCTGCTCGATCTCGGCGGTGTTGATGCCGGGCAGGACGGCGGATATCCGGCGGCCGAGGTGGCCGGCGACCGGGACGCCGTTCATCCGGGCCAGCGCCTCGTTGATCCGGACGAAGCGCAGGTCGGTGTCGTAGACGGCCATGCCGATCGGGGAGCGGCCGAAGATGCCGCCCAGCACGGCGAGGTCGGCCTCGATCGCGTGGATGGCCCGGGTGTCGGAGGCGGTGGCGAGCAGCAGCAGGGTGCCGGCCGGTCCGGCGATCGGGTAGGTGCGGAACTCCAGCTCGACCCGGTGCCCGTCGCGGTGGCGGACCGGGAAGACGAAGGAGGAGCCGTTGCCGGCAATGATCCGCTGGAACAGGTCGAGCACGGCGGGCCGGTCGGCCTCGTCGGTGAGCAGCTGGGCGGCGTAGCTGCCGACGGCCTCCTCTGCGGAGTACCCGAGCAGGGCCTCGGCGTCCTCGCTCCAGTGCAGGATCAGTCCGTCGGCCTGGAGCAGCGCCGTGGCGAGCGGGACGAGGCGGTGGCCTTCCGGGCGTGCGGCATCGCCGTCCGGCGCGGGGCCGGCGGCGCTGGTCGCGTCCCACTCGTGTCCGTGCATTCAGGCAGCACCCCGGTTCGCTCGTACCCGGCCGGAGGGGCCTCACGGTCCGTGCCGGCCGGGTTTCTTCTCCAGACTGCACGGACATCGGCCGCCCGGCGACCCCTTGGCCAGGGGGCGTCCGGTCGCTCGGTTGTACGGGCGTCATGGGCGTACCGGCCGCAGCGTACTCTCCAGAACGCCAGCCCACTGCCGGATCACACCGGAACGTCGAACGCTGTCGTCGGTGAGCAGGTTGGCCAGGCCGAGTCCGCGGGCGAGGTCGAGGGTGGCCTGCACCGATTCGCGCACGCCGGGGCGGCTCTCGTCGGCGTCCAGGAACTCCACGGCGGCCCGGTGGGCCTCCCGGCCGACGTGGCCCTCCAGGGCGATGATCCGCTCGCGCAGGGCCTCCTCGGTGGCGGCGGCGGTCCACAGGTGCAGGGCGGCGCGGAACAGCGGGCCGGTGTAGAGGCGGACGATCATGTCGACCACGGCCCGGGTGCGGTCGGGGCCGGCGGCCGGCAGTTCGTCCGCGTGGGTGCGGACGGCTGCCAGCCGCTCGGCGGTGACGTGCTCGACGGCCGCGGTGAACAGGTCCTCGCGGGTCGGGAAGTGGTGCTGGGCGGCGCCCCGGGAGACGCCGGCCCGTTCGGCGACCACGCTGACGGTGGAGCCCTGCCAGCCGAGTTCGGCCAGGCAGTCCACGGCGGCCGCGAGCAGCCGGGCCCGGGTCGCGCGGCTGCGGTCCTGCTGGGGGGTGCGGACGGCGGGGGGGCTGGTCATGTCGGGTGGCGGTTCCTGTGTCGACGGGGTCTGTTCGGGTGGGGGCGCGGCGGGTCGATCCTCACAGACGGGCCGCGGTCTCCGTCCGCCGGGGGTCCCGGCCTTCAGGAGGCGGCTCCGGCCCGGTCGGCCTCGCGGGCGCGCAGTTCGCGGCGCAGGATCTTGCCGGCCGCGGACCTGGGGACGGCGTCCACGAACTCCACCGCGCGCACCTTCTTGTACGGGGCGACCCGGCCGGCGACGTAGTCGGCGACCTCCTCCCCGGTCAGGCCGGTGCCCGGGACGCGGACCACGAAGGCCTTGGGGCACTCCGTGCCGTCGGCGTCGGCGACGCCGATCACGGCGGCGTCGGCGATCCAGGGGTGGCCGAGCAGCACGGCCTCCAGTTCGGCGGGGGCGACCTGGTACCCCTTGTACTTGATCAGCTCCTTGACCCGGTCCACGACGAACAGGTAGCCGCGTTCGTCCACGTAGCCGACGTCGCCGGTGTGCAGCCAGCCCTCG
>CBJMI02800__coassemble_454_pt1 | contig 68312 bp, 55 predicted proteins | sample CBJMI02800__metabat2_low_PE_003 | metagenome-assembled genome bin CBJMI02800
GATAACCGAACACACCAACGGCCACCGCGAACACGCAAGCGCGCCAGTGCGCGAGCACCAGCTGTGGCCCACGGGAACCGGTCAAGTCCCGCGGGCCACAGGGGGTTTCGGTGCGCCTACTCGGTCGGCTCCAGCCCGGAGCGGATCAGGCCGTAGGTGTACGCGTCCTCAAGTGCCAGCCAGGAGGCGGCGATCACGTTGTCGGCCACGCCGACCGTGGACCAGGTGGCGGTGCCGTCGGTGGACTCGATCAGCACCCGGGTCTTGGAGCCGGTGCCGTGCTGCCCCTCCAGGATGCGGACCTTGTAGTCCACCAACTCGAAGGTGGCCAGCGGCGGGTAGATGCCCTCCAGGGCCGTCCGCAGCGCCTGGTCCAGCGCGTTGACCGGGCCGTTGCCCTCGCCGATGGCGATCCGGCGCTCGCCCTTGGCCCACAGCTTGACGGTCGCCTCGTTGCCGGAAACCCCGTCCGGGCCCTGTTCACTGATGGTCCGCCAGGACTCCAGCCGGTAGAAGCGCTCCCGGCTGCCGCGCACCTCGTCGCGCAGCAGCAGCTCGAAGGAGGCGTCGGCGGACTCGTAGGTGTAGCCGAGGTTCTCCTGCTGCTTCACCTTGGCCACCACCCGGCCGGCCAGGTCCCGGTCGGTGGACAGGTCGTAACCCAGCTCCTTGCCCTTGAGCTCCACCGAGGCCCGGCCCGCCATGTCGGAGACCAGCATCCGCATGGTGTTGCCGACCAGCTCGGGGTCGGTGTGCTGGTACAGGTCCGGGTCGACCTTGATCGCGGAGGCGTGCAGGCCTGCCTTGTGGGCGAAGGCCGAGAAGCCGACGTACGGCTGGTGGGTGGAGGGGGCCAGGTTGACCAGCTCGGCGATCGCGTGCGAGATCCGGGTCATCTCGGCCAGCCGGCCCTCGGGCAGCACCCGGCGGTCGTACTTCAGCTCCAGCGCGCCGACCACCGGGAACAGGTTGGCGTTGCCGACCCGCTCGCCGTAGCCGTTCGCGGTGCACTGCACGTGGGTGGCGCCTGCGTCCACCGCGGCCAGCGTGTTGGCCACCGCGCAGCCGGTGTCGTCCTGGGCGTGGATGCCGATCCGGGCCCCGGTCGCCGCGATCACGTCCGCGACGGTGTCCCGGACGCCGGCCGGCAGCATGCCGCCGTTGGTGTCGCACAGCACCACCACGTCCGCCCCGGCCCGGTGCGCGGTGCGGACCACCGCGAGGGCGTACTCCCGGTTCGCCCGGTACCCGTCGAAGAAGTGCTCGCAGTCCAGGAACACCCGACGGCCCTGGGCGCGCAGGAACTCGACGCTGTCCCGGACCATCTCCAGGTTCTCGTCCAGCGTGGTGCGCAGCGCCAGCTCGACGTGCCGGTCGTGGGACTTGGCGACCAGGGTGACCACCGGCGCGCCGGAGGCGACCAGCGCGGCCAGCTGCGGGTCCTCGGCCGCCTTGCCGCCGGCCCGGCGGGTGGCGCCGAAGGCGACCAGCCGGGCGGTGCGCAGCTCCAGTTCGGCGGCGGCCCGGGCGAAGAACTCGGTGTCCCGGGGGTTGGCACCGGGCCAGCCGCCTTCGATGAAGCCGACCCCGAACTCGTCCAGGTGCCGGGCGATGGCCAGCTTGTCCGCCACCGTCAGGTTGATGCCCTCCCGCTGCGCGCCGTCGCGCAGGGTGGTGTCGAACACGTGGAAGCTGTCGTCGGTACGGCTGACCTCGGTCATGACCCCTGGTTCTCCGTTCGGGGAGGTTGGTACTGCTCTGCCGGATTCTCGTCCCGGCTCCACTGTCCAGGATCCCGCGCGCGGCTCCGGTGTCCCCGGGCCCCTCGTGGGGGCCGTCGGCCGGTCCGGGCTGTGCTTTCAACGGGGCGGTGCCCGGAAAGCGAAAAGACCCCTCGCGGGTGCGAGAGGTCTGCGCGCGGGTCTGGACGCTCGTGGTCGCTCCGCATCGGGTCCTGCGGAAGCGGTCACTGCGGACCGGCGCGCCTGCTGCCAATAATCAGCGAAAGCGAGGACACGCTCGCAGTCTGGCACAGCCTCCGGGATCCGGCCCGCCCGTCTCGCGATGCGAAACGGGGCAGGCCGGAGCGGGTTCCGGTGTCCGGATGATCAGACGATCTTGTGCAGCCAGTTGTGGGTGTCCGGCTGCTGGCCGCCCTGGATGGCCAGCAGCGCGCGGCGCAGCTCCATGGTGATCGGGCCGGGCTCGCCGTTGCCGACGGTCCAGTCGGCGGCCGCGGACTTCACCGAGCCGACCGGCGTGATGACGGCGGCGGTGCCGCAGGCGAAGACCTCGGTGAGGGTGCCGTCGGCGTTCGCCTGCTGCCACTCGTCGGTGGAGATCTTCCGCTCCTCGACCGCGTAGCCCAGGTCGGCGGCGAGCTGCAGCAGCGAGTCACGGGTGATGCCGGGCAGCAGCGCGCCGGACAGCTCGGGGGTGACGATCCTGGCGTCCTTGCCCTCGCCGAAGACGAAGTAGAGGTTCATGCCCCCCATCTCCTCGACCCACCGGTGCTCGGCGGCGTCGAGCCAGACCACCTGGTCGCAGCCCTTCTCGGCGGCCTGGGCCTGGGCGACCAACGAGGCCGCGTAGTTGCCCGCGCACTTGGCGGCGCCGGTGCCACCGGGCGCGGCGCGGACGTACTCCTTGGACAGCCAGACCGAGACCGGCTTGATGCCGCCCTGGAAGTAGGCGCCGGCCGGAGAGGCGATGATCATGAAGAGGTAGGAGTTCGCCGGGCGGACACCCAGGCCGACCTCGGTGGCGAACATGAACGGCCGCAGGTAGAGGCTCTGCTCCGGCTCGCTCGGAACCCAGCCCTGCTCCTGCTGGACCAGCAGCTCGACGGCCTCGACGAAGGTCTCCACCGGCAGCTCCGGCATCGCCAGGCGGCGGGCCGAGGCCTGGAAGCGCAGGGCGTTGGCCTCCGGGCGGAACGTCGCGATCGAACCGTCGGCCTGGCGGTAGGCCTTCAGGCCCTCGAAGATCGCCTGGCCGTAGTGAAGGGTCATGTTCGCCGGGTCCATCTCCACCGGCGCGTACGGAACCAGCTGGGCGTCGTGCCAACCGCGGCCCTCCGTCCAGCGGATGGTGACCATGTGGTCGGTGAAGACGCGGCCGAAGCCGGGGTTGGTCAGCCGGGCCTCGCGCTCCGCTGCGGGAAGCGGGTGGGCGGAGGGCTTGAGGTCGAACGTGATGGGCGCCTGGGTGGGCGTGCTCATGGCTGTTTCCTTCACCGTGGGGTTCGTTCGGGCCGCCCCACCGGAGGAACGTCACGGCGATCCAGCGCCGGAACGCACGCCAACGGCACGGCCCACTGTCGATACTCGCATCCAGAGGGCCGTGCCGAACAGCTGCCCGCTCCTTGGGGAGCTGCAAGCCGCGGTTATGTGGTCCGGCCCTCTCAGCCGGACCCCGCTCCCGGTTCCGGCCCGCTAGCCGGATACTCGGCCGGCGAGCGCGTCGCCGACCTGGGAGGTGGAACGGGTGCCGGTGCGCTCGGCGAGGTCCGCCGCGACGGCGGCCTCGACGCGGGCGGCCTCGGCCGCGTAGCCGAGGTGCTCCAGCAGCATGGCGACCGACAGCACGGTGGCGGTCGGGTCGGCCTTGCCCTGGCCGGCGATGTCCGGGGCCGAGCCGTGCACCGGCTCGAACATGGACGGGAACTCGCCGCTCGGGTTGATGTTGCCGCTCGCGGCCAGGCCGATGCCACCGGTGACGGCGGCGGCCAGGTCGGTCAGGATGTCGCCGAACAGGTTGTCGGTGACGATGACGTCGAAGCGCTCCGGCTGGGTGACGAAGAAGATCGTGGCCGCGTCGACGTGCAGGTAGTCGGTGGTGACCTCGGGGAACTCCGCGCCGACCTCGGCGAAGATCCGCGACCACAGGTGCCCGGCGTGCACCAGCACGTTGTTCTTGTGCACCAGGGTGAGCTTCTTGCGCGGCCGCGCCTGGGCCCGGCGGTAGGCGTCGCGCACCACGCGCTCGATGCCGTACGCGGTGTTCAGGCTGACCTCGGTGGCCACCTCGTGCGGCGTCCCGGTGCGCAGCGAGCCGCCGTTGCCGACGTACGGACCCTCGGTGCCCTCCCGGACGACCACGAAGTCGATCTCCAGCTGACCGGCCAGGGGCGACGACACCCCGGGGAACAGCCGACCCGGCCGCAGGTTGATGTGGTGGTCGAAGGCGAACCGCAGCTTCAGCAGCAGCCCCCGCTCCAGCACCCCGGACGGCACGCTCGGGTCCCCGATGGCACCCAGCAGGATGGCGTCGAAGCCCTTGAGCTCGGCCAGCACGCTGTCCGGCAGCGTCTCCCCGGTGCGGTGGTAGCGCCGGGCGCCGAGGTCGTACTCGGTGGTCTCCAGCTTCACGTCGGCGGGAAGCGCGGCCTCCAGGACCTTCAGGCCCTCGGCCACCACCTCCTGCCCGATGCCGTCACCCGGGACAACTGCGAGACGAATGGTGCGAGACATGCTCGGACCCTACTCCGCCGTCCCAGGGGCTGACACCTTCCGTCCATCATCTGGACGGGTCAGGTCAGGTCGATCTCCACCGGGAACGGCTGATCGACCTTCAACTGCTTGTGGTAGATCCCCGAAACGACGTAGCCAGTAGCGGGATCCAGCTCGTAGACGTAGACGACCGGCCTGCCGTCGTCATCGCTTTCCACACGCCAGAAATGCCTGATGCCCGCCGCCGCGTACTTGCGAGGCTTGGTGTCCCGGTCCCGTTGCTGGGATTCCTCGGAGACGACCTCGACCGCAAGCAACACGTCCCTCGCGTCACAGAAGGTCTGCTTCGGGCCAGTGACTCCTCGCTCGTCAACCACCAGGATGTCCGGTTCCGGGCGATTGCGGCGGTCCAGCCTCACCGTCATCTCCCGCCAGACGTCCCAGCCCTCCGGCACCGCCGTCTCCAGGGCGCGCTCCAGCCTGCGGAGGGTTCGCATGTGGAACGCGGTCTGCGGACTCACGAAGATCAGGCTCCCGTCGATCAGCTCGGTGTGCGGCGGGAGATCAGGCAGCCGGTCAAGATCCTCTGCGGTGTAGCCACCAGCAGGAGGCCGAATCCAGTCGGGGTACGGCGCGATGCTCATGGTTCCTCCCATACGGGCATCCTGACGGCCCTCCCAGGCTACTCGGCAAAGCCTCCTCGGACACCACTCCTTCGAGGGAGCGCGGGTGATCAGAGTCGCGCCCGCAGCGCGCTTAGGGTGGCGTGATCTGGGGTTTCCGGCAGGAACGGGGCGCGTGGGTGAAGGCCGAGTGGCGGCGGGAGCTGCTGGTCTGCGGGGGTGCGGCCGGGCTGGCGGCGGGCGGGTTCGCGCTCGCCGCCGGGCTGCGCGGGCGATGGCCGGCCGGGGCGGGGGCGGTCGCCGTGCCGTACCACGCGCACCTGTGGGACCTGCTGCACGGCCAGGCCGCCGGGGACCTGCTGTTCAACTGGAACAGCGGCTACGGCGTCCCGTTCCTGGCCGACTTCTTCGCCTACCTGATGAATCCGTTCTCCTGGCCGGCCGCCCTGCTCCCCCGCGACCAGGGGCAGCTCGCCGTCTTCCTGGTCGCCCTGGCCACCATCGGCCTCGGCACCGCTCTGATGGCCCACCTGCTCGGGCGGCTGCACCCCGGCCCCCGGTGGCTGCGGGTGCTCGCCGCCCTCGGCTACGGGCTCTGCGCCTGGGTGCTGGACGTGGGCGGGGCCGCGCCGATGTGGCTCTGGGGCCTGGTCTCGCTGCCGCTGCTCGGCCTGGTCGGGGACTGGTGCCTGCACGAGCGCCGCTGGGTGGCCGGTTCGCTGTGCGTCGCCCTGGTCTGGGCGGGCAACCTCTACACCGCCGCGCTGGCCACCCTGATGGCCGGACTCGTGTTCGCGGTACGGCTGTTCGCCACCCCGCGCGCCTTCCGGCACCGGGTCCGGGCGACCGGGCGGGCGATCACCCTGACCACCGCCGGGGTGCTGCTCGCCTCCCCGGTGCTGTTCGTCGCCGTCCGGGCGGCGCGCGGCGCCCAGCCGGAGTCCCCGGTGCAGCCGCTCGGCCGGTCCGGGCTCGGCGGGCACCTCGCCGAGCTGCTGCCCACCACCACCGGCGGGCGGCCGCTGCCGGACATCGCGATCGGGGTGCTCGGGCTGCTGCTGGTGTGCGGGCTGCCGTTCAACCGCCGGGTGCGGGTCCGCGAGCGGGCGGTCTGGTGCGCGGCGCTGGTGCTGATCGTGCTCGGCTTCGTCTGGACCCCGACCGTGCTGGTCTGGCACGGCCTGGCGATCCCGGCCGGCGGGCCGTACCGCGTCGCCTTCGTGCTCAGCGGGCTGCTGGTGCTGGCCGGCTGGGTGTCGCTCGCCCACCGGCCGGACCTGCTCACCCTGCTGGGCGGCGCCGCCCTGGTCGCGCTGATCGTCGCGCTGGCGGCCACCCGCCGCTCGGTGCACACCTCCACCTGGGTGCTGCTGGCCGTCGGCGGCGCCGTCGTGCTCGCCGCGCTGTGGGTGCTGGAGCACCGGCACACCGACCGCCGGGCGAACGCCCTGGCCACCTGGGTGCTCGGCGGCGCGGTGCTCGGCAACGCCGTCTGGTCCGGGTACGCGTCGCTCGGCGCGGCCCCCGACGACTCCGTCCCCCCGGCCGCCGTCCGGGCCGGGCACGCGGCCGTCCGGGCGGGCGCCGACTGGCCGGACGGGCGCAGCGACCCCGGCCCGCACGCCTTCACCCCCAACGACCCGCTGCTGCTGAACGGCCAGGGCGGCGGCTACTTCAGCGGCTACCTGCCGACCGTGGTCGCCCAGCTGCTGCACGACCTCGGCGCGGGCTGGACGGCCGGCGGGCGGCAGACCGGCAGCGTCACCGACCCGGTCGGGCAGGCGCTGTTCGGGATCCGCGCCCACCTGGACGACGGGCCGCCCCCGTACGGCTTCACCCCCGGCCGGGCGCCCGCCCCGCCGCTGGTCACCGTGCTGCCGCCGGGCGCCCGGCCGGAGACCTCCTCGGTCTGGGCCCGCCAGGAGTCGCTGCTCGGCAGCCAGGTGTACGACGCCCCGCTGCCCGTGCCGGCCGGCGGCCCGGCGCCCACCCTGCACGGGACCAGCGGCTGGTCGGTGCCGCCCGGCGGGGACGGCACGGTGTTCACCGCAGCCTGCACCCCGGGCTCGACGGCCTACTTCCACGGGGTCTGGTACGACGGCACGGTCAGCGGCCTGGGCACCAGCTACCGCAGCGACGGCGAACAGCCCACCACGGCGGTGGCCGTCCACCGGCTGGGGACCGTCCCGGCGGACGGGGTGGTCCGGGTGACCCTGCGCTCGGACGTGGTCAGCCAGGTCCCGGCCCGCCCGATCGGCTGCCTGCGGGCCGACGCCCTGGCCGCCGCGGTCTCCCGCCTCACCGCCACCGGCGCCACCCGCGTCGAGGCCGGCGGCCACACCGTCTCGGCCACCCTCCCGCCGGGCTCCACCGGCACCGCGCTGCTGTCCGTCCCCGCCACCGAGGGCTGGTCCTGCGCCACCGACGGCGGCGCCCCCGCCGTGCCCACGCCGGTCCTGGGCATGATCGGCGTCCCGCTCGGCGCCGGCGCCTCCCGCGTCTCCTGCGCCTTCCGCCCGCCCGGCCTCACCGAGGGCCTCACCGTCACCTCCGGCACGGCCGCCGCCCTCGCCCTGGTCGCCGTCTTCACCCGCCTCGCCCGCCGCGAACACCGTCCGCCCCGCCGCGAACGCCGCGCCGCCGCCCGGGCGTAGGGCCTGCCGGCGGGTCCTTCCGGCCACCCGACGCCGGACGGCATCAGAGGCGGCGGAAGGGGTGGCCCGCCGGAGTCCGGTGGGCCACCCCTTCCGAGCGGGCTACGGCAGGGTGAGGACCTGGGCCCTCCGGTCGGCCGGGTTGAGGTGGTACAGCAGCAGGAGCCGGGAGGTGTCGCCCGGGGTGCGCCGCACGTCGAGGACGGTGCCGGGGCCGGCCGGGGTCACCATCGCGGTCGGTCCGGTGAGGCCGGCCCGGACGGTGAGGGCGGGGTGCAGGACGTCCACCGGGACGGTGGGGCGGGTGCCGCGCAGGCCGATGGCGGAGTAGGCCCCGGCCGGGTCGGGCGTTCCGGGCCCGGTGGTGCCGGCCCACACGCCGTAGTGGACGGTGCTGTGACCGGGCTTGACCCCGGGCAGGGCACCCAGCCGGACCGGGAGGACCACGATGTCGCTGTCCAGCAGCGCGGTGTCGGTGTCGCCCCAGTGGGCGTTGAGCGGCTGGACGTCGAGTTCGGCTCCGGTGCGGGCGTCGAGGGCGCGGGAGACCAGGACGTCGCTGCCGCGCACCCGGTCGGCCTTGAGGATCACGTCGGTGACGCCGTCCCCGTCGGTGTCCAGCGACACCCGTACGCCGTACAGCCCGACCGGTGTGGCCGCCGGGGACCACAGCCGCGCGCCGACGTACAGCAGGTCGGAGTCGACGGCGGCCCCCGCGGCCCGCAGGTCGGCGGCCCGGTCGCCGGGGTGCTCGACGCAGAGGTCCTGGGGCGGGTCGGCCGGCTCCGTCGCGGCCTCGGGCCGGATGCCCGCCCCGGGGCCGACGGCCTTGCCGCTGTCGGGCGGGCAGTCGGGCCAGCGGGGTCCCTCGCCGCCGAGCGCGAGGGCGCTGACCAGTCCGGGCGCCTCGCCGGGGGCGGCGCTGCCGCCGAGGGTGACGAGGGTGCCGTCCCGGGCGGTGCGGACGGAGGCGGTGACGCCGAGGTCGCCGGTGGGGCGCGGGGCGGCGAACACCGGGACCCGCAGCTGCGGCAGTTCGCGGTCGCCGAGCGGGCTGAACAGCACCCGTCCGGAGAGTTCGCCGCGGTAGCTGCGCGCCCGGCCGCCCTGCACGGTGTCGATGGTCGGGTCGGGCGTGCGCCCCAGCTCCCCCGGTACTGACAGCGTCACCCGCACCCGGGCGGTGCCGCCGGCCGGCACCTCGATCCGGTCCGGCGACACCTGGAAGGCGGCGCCCGGCAGTTCGGTGGCCGCCGCGTAGCCGGTGCGGTAACCGACCGGCGCGGAGGAGTAGTTGTGCAGCTCGATCGCGCGGTCCAGGGCCGTCGGCCCGCCGACCTCGACCGGCCCGTAGGAGACCCCGACACTGCCCGCCAGGGCGCCCTCCCCCGCCGCGTAGGCGACCACCGGGGTGCGGACGGCCCGGTCGGCCTGGGCGCGTCCGGCGCCGGTGCGTTCGGGTCCGTAGACCGGTCCGGAGTGGTCCTCACCGAGGTAGGTGTCCGTGCCGGTGTTCATCAGCGCGGCCTTGACCTGCTCGACCGGCCAGTCCGGGTGGGCGGCGCGGACCAGGGCGGCCAGTCCGGCGACGTGCGGGGCGGCCATCGAAGTGCCGTTCTCGCGCTGGCCGCCGCTGCCGCTGCCGACCAGGGCGGACCAGATGGTCTCCCCGGGGGCGGCCAGGTCGGGCTTGACCACCCCGGGCAGTCCGATGCCCCGGGAGGAGAAGTCGGTGAGGGTGTCGGCGCGGGCCGGCTGGTTCTTCGCGACCGAGCCGTGCAGCGGGTTGCCGGGTGCGGCGAGCCGGACCTGCGTACCGCCCCCGGCGGCGGCCTTCAGCAGCCGTTCGCCGTCCGCGCGGCCGAGCAGGACGGCGGGGATCCGGTCGTTGCCGGAGATCTCGGCGAGGTGGTCGGTGTCGGCGGCGTAGAGCGCGCCGATCGCCCCCGCGTCGGCGGCGTGGTCGGCGCGCGGGCCGGAGTTGCAGGCCCGGTCGGCGTCGCGGGTGCGCCAGGTGAGCACCGCGATCCTGCCCTTCAGCCGTTGCCGGTCGGCCGCGCTGAAGTCCGTGCAGCCGTCCGCCTGGTCGACGGGCGCGGCGAGGGCGCCGCTCACCTCGGTGGTGGACCAGCCGCGGTAGCGCTCGCTCCAGTGGCCGGGCACGACCCCGGCGAGCGCGGCGGGGGCGAGCACGGTGATGCCGTCCACGTCGGCGTGCCCGTGCACGGAGGCGGCGACGGTGATCGCCCGCACGGCGGTGCCGGGGCTGCCGCCGACGCCGTACACGTCGCCCTCGTTGCCCGCCGCCGCGACCACCACGGTGCCCAGTTCGGAGAGCCGGTCGACGGCCAGCGCGTCGGCGTCGTCCGGGGTGCCGAAGCGGCTGCCGAGCGACAGGTTGACCACGTCGAGCCGGTCGCCGAGGTCGCCGTCGCCGTTCGGGTCGGCGGCCAGGTCGAGCGCCTGGGCGAGCCGGTCGGTGGAGCCGTCGCAGCCGAACACCCGGATCGCGTACAGCTGCGCGCCGGGGGCGGCGCCGGGGCCGATCCGGAACGAGGCCGGGTCGAGCCCGGGCCGGTACGGGCCGGTGTACGGGTGACCGTCGGCGGTGACGCCGTACCCGGCGGCCGTCCCGGCGACGTGGGTGCCGTGCCCGTTGCGCACGCAGTCGAGCGGGTTGTCGCTGGGGTGCGGGACGGGCTGGTGGTTCGGGGCGGTCGGGTCGGGGTTGTAGTCGTCACCGACCAGGTCCTTGCCGCCGACCACCTTGGCGTTGGGGAACAGCGCGGCCGGCGCGGGCCTGCCGCGCTCGACCGAGCGGAAGGCCTCCTCGGTGCCGGGGCCGCCGAAGTCGGCGTGGGTGTAGTCGATGCCGCTGTCGATGATGCCGATCCGCATGCCCTGGCCGGTGTTCCCGGCCACCGCGGCGTCCCCGGCCCAGACCTGCGGGGCACCGGTCAGCGGGACGGAGTAGGCGTTGTCCCGCTGCTTGTTCACGATCGGGTGGACGGCCCGGACTCCGGGCAGCGCCCGCAGCGCGGGCAGCCGCTCGGCGGGGGCGTCGACCGCCAGGCCGGTGAGCAGGGTGCGGGTGCGGTAGAGCTCGCGGGCGGCGGGGGCCGACCGGTGCACGGCCTCGGCGAGCCGGTCCAGCGCGTCGCCGGACCGGGTCCGCTGGGCGGCTCCGGCCCGGGCGGCGTCCCGGCGGACGGCCTCCGGCGAGCGCTGGGCCCGCCGGGCGGTGTCGGCGGCGCGCCGCCAGGCGGGGCCGGCCGCCTCGGTGCCGAGTTCGAGCAGGACGGCGGCCGTACGGCCCTGGCCGGGCGGTCCGGCGCCGGCCGGGCCGCCCGCGGCCGGGGTGGCGGCGAGCGCCGCACCCCCGGCCAGCAGGGTCAGGGTGAGGCCGATCCGGGCGAGCGGTCGGCGGACGGGTGGCAGGCGCACGAGGGGCCCTCTCCCCCGGCAGGGGGGAATGATCCGCACACCGAGGAGGTCGCTGGCGCCCGCCCACACGGACGTCGATCACCCTTCCGGGGCCCCAAATTAGGATGATCGCGCCACCCTGGGCGAGCAACTTCCCTCGGTCGGGCCCCAGTTGCACTCTACGGGGTGACTCGGCGCCAACCCGATCGGCCCAGTTGCCCGATGAACGCCACCCGGCGGCACCACTCGGCCGCGGCCGTGGCCGCGCTCAGTGGTGACCGGTGGCGCCGCCGTTGTCCCGGCGGTCCAGCGAACGCTGCAGCGCGGCGGCGGCGAAGGGGTTCCGCTCGGCGGCCCGGCGGCGGCGCGGGGCGCGGACGGGGGTGGCGGCGGGGGCGGGGGTGGCGTGGCGGTCGGCGGTGGTGGGCATACCGGGCTCCTTGGAAGCGGCGCTGCACGACAGCAGCGCGATGAGGGGAGATGGGTACGCGCGGGGCAGGGATCGCCTGCCCGTGGGGGCGCACGCACAGACGGGCCGCATGCCCTGGCTACAGGGGCGGCACACCGTATGGCCCTTCCACGGTACGACCCCACTCCGGCCGTGTCTGCACGAATACTTGGATTTCCTAGTATCTGAGACGGGTGCCACCCGGGGGAACGCAGCAGGGTCCGGACCACCGTTCCCACGGCGGTCCGGACCCTGTGGGGCGCGCGGGACTCAGCCCAGGTCGACCGAGCGCGCGAAGCGGGCGCCGATCTCGGCGGCGATCACCGTCAGCACGTCCTGCGGGATCTCGCTGTCCACCGTGATGGAGGCCAGCGCGCTGCCGCCGTCCCGGGCGACCTGCATGCCCGCGATGTTGATGCCCGCGTCGCCGAGGTGGCGGCCGAGCACGCCGACCACGCCGGGGCGGTCCTCGTACTTGAAGAAGGCCATGTGGTCGGTGAGCGCCACGTCGACGTCGAAGGTGTCCACGCCAACGATCTTCTGGGTCTGCTTCGGGCCGGCCAGCGTGCCGGAGATGGCGATCTCCTCGCCGTTCGCCAGCGTGCCGCGCACGGTGATCACGTTGCGGTGCTCGGGGCTCTCGCTGGAGGTGGTCAGGCGGACCTCGACGCCGCGCTCCTGGGCGAACAGCGGGGCGTTGACGTAGGACACCGTCTCGGCCACCACGTCCTCGAACACGCCCTTCAGCGCGGACAGTTCGAGCACCTTCACGTCGTGCTGAGTGATCTCGCCGCGGACCTCGACGTCCAGGCGGACGGCCACCTCGCCGGCCAGCGCGGTGAAGATCCGGCCGAGCTTCTCGGCCAGCGGCAGGCCCGGGCGCACGTCCTCGGCGATCACGCCGCCCTGGACGTTCACGGCGTCCGGCACCAGCTCGCCGGCCAGCGCCAGGCGCACCGACCTGGCGACCGCGATGCCGGCCTTCTCCTGCGCCTCGTCGGTGGAGGCGCCCAGGTGCGGGGTGGCGACCACGTTGTCGAAGGCGAACAGCGGGGAGTCGGTGCACGGCTCCTTGGCGTACACGTCCAGGCCCGCGCCGGCCACCCGGCCCTCGCGCAGGGCGGCGGCGAGCGCCTCCTCGTCCACGATGCCGCCGCGGGCGGCGTTGACGATGCGCACGCTCGGCTTGACCTTGTGCAGCGCCTCCTCGCCGATCAGACCGATCGTCTCGGGGGTCTTGGGGAGGTGGACGGTGATGAAGTCCGAGACCTCCAACAGCTCCTCCAGCGAGACCAGCTTGACGCCCATCTGCGCGGCACGGGCGGCCTGGATGTAGGGGTCGTACGCGACGATCTTCATCCCGAACGCGGACATCCGCTGGGCGACCAGGACGCCGATCCGGCCGAGGCCGACCACGCCGAGGGTCTTCTCGCTCAGCTCGACGCCGGTGTACTTGTTGCGCTTCCACTCGCCCTGCTTGAGCGCCGCGTTGGCCGGCGCGATGTTGCGGGCGACGGAGATCAGCAGGCCGCAGGCGAGTTCGGCGGCGGTGACGATGTTGGAGGTCGGCGCGTTGACGACCATGACACCGGCCTTGGTGGCGGCGGCGACGTCCACGTTGTCCAGGCCGACGCCGGCCCGGGCGACCACCTTGAGCTTGCGGGCGGCGGCCAGCGCCTCGGCGTCGACCTTGGTGGCGGAGCGGATCAGGATCGCGTCGACGTCGGCGATCGCGGTGAGCAGCTCGGTGCGGTCGGCGCCGTTGCAGTGGCGGATCTCGAAGTCGGGGCCGAGGGCGTCGACGGTGGCGGGCGAAAGCTCTTCGGCGATCAGTACTACGCCAGTTTTCACAGTTGTGGCAGCGCTCACGACAGTGGGTCCTTAACTGTCCGGTTCCCCCGGGCACGTAGGTGGCGTGACGGGCGGGGGAAGGTGGCATGGCCGCGTAGGTAGACGCACGACGCTGTGGGCCTGACGCGCACTCGGGAGTGTATCGGCGGGCAGGGTACGGGGCTGCTCCCGTCCGGCGAAATCACCCGGACGGGAGCAGCCTACTTGTACAAGGGAATTGCGGAATTCCGGGGCGGGAAGGCTCAGGCCTTCTCGTTGACCCAGCTCATCAGCGAGCGCAGCTTCTTGCCGGTGGTCTCCAGCAGGTGGTCCTCGTCGGCCTTCTTGTACTCGTTGTACTTGGGCAGGCCGGCCTTGTACTCGGCGATCCAGGTCTTGGCGAAGGTGCCGTCCTGGATCTCGGCGAGGACCTTCTTCATCTCGGCCTTGGTGGCGTCGGTGATGATGCGCGGGCCGGTGACGTAGTCGCCCCACTCGGCGGTCTCGGAGACCGACCAGCGCATCTTCTCCAGGCCGCCCTCGTACATCAGGTCGACGATCAGCTTCAGCTCGTGCAGGCACTCGAAGTAGGCGATCTCCGGCTGGTAGCCGGCCTCGACCAGGGTCTCGAAACCGGCCTTCACCAGGGCGGCGGTGCCACCGCAGAGGACGGCCTGCTCGCCGAACAGGTCGGTCTCGGTCTCCTCGGTGAAGGTGGTCTTGATGACGCCGGCCTTGGTGGCGCCCAGGCCCTTGGCGTACGACAGGGCCAGCTCGAAGGCCTTGCCCGAGGCGTTCTGCTCGACCGCGACGATCGCCGGGACGCCGCGGCCCTCCTCGTACTGGCGGCGGACCAGGTGGCCCGGGCCCTTCGGGGCGACCATGCAGACGTCGACGTCCGCCGGGGGCTTGATGAAGCCGTAGCGGATGTTCAGGCCGTGGCCGAAGAACAGGGCGTCGCCGGCCTTCAGGTGCGGGGCGATGTCGGCCTCGTAGACATCGGCCTGGATCGGGTCCGGCACCAGGATCATGATGACGTCGGCCTCGGCCGCGGCCTCGGCCGGGGTGACCACGCGCAGTCCGGCCTCCTCGGCCTTGGCACGGGACTTGGACTCCGGCTTCAGGCCGACCCGGACGTCGGCGCCGGAGTCGCGCAGGGACAGCGCGTGGGCGTGGCCCTGGCTGCCGTAGCCGATGACCGCGACCTTGCGGCCCTGGATGATGGACAGGTCGGCGTCGTCTTCGTAGAACAGCTCGGCCACGGGGGCACATCTCCTTGCGTGATGGGTGCCGGGGGTCGCCCCCGGCGGGTTGGGTCTTTGCTACGGCGAAGTCAGGCGCTGCGGTCGAGGGCGCGCAGCGAGCGGTCCGTGATGGAACGCGCGCCGCGGCCGATGGCGACCAGGCCGGACTGGACCAACTCCTTGATGCCGTACGGCTCCAGCATCCGGAGCATGGCCTCCAGCTTGTCCGAACTTCCGGTGGCCTCGATGGTCACCGCTTCGGGTGACACGTCGACGGTCTTGGCACGGAACAGCTGGACGATCTCGACGATCTGCGACCGGGTCTCGTTGTCGGCGCGGACCTTCACCAGGACCAGTTCCCGCTGGATCGCAGCGGACTGGTCGAGTTCGACGATCTTTATCACGTTCACGAGCTTGTTGAGCTGCTTGGTGACCTGTTCCAGCGGGAGGTCCTCGACGTTGACCACGATCGTCATCCGGGACACGTCCGGGTGCTCGGTCGGGCCGACGGCGAGGGAGTCGATGTTGAAGCCCCGACGGGAGAACAGCGCGGCGATGCGGGCGAGCACGCCGGGCTTGTTCTCGACCAGGACGGAGAGGGTGTGCTTGGACATGTGGTTCCTCAGTCGTTCTGGGTTGGCAGGGCCGTCAGTCGAGATCGTCGCCGAAGTCGGGGCGGACGCCCTTGGCGAACTGGATCTCGTCGTTGCTGGTGCCGGCCGCGACCATCGGCCACACCATCGCGTCCTGGTGGACGATGAAGTCGATGACCACCGGGCGGTCGTTGATCTCCATCGCCTGCTTGATGACCGCGTCCAGGTCCTCGGGGCGCTCGCAGCGCAGGCCGACGCAGCCCATCGCCTCGGACAGCAGGACGAAGTCGGGGATGCGGGTGCCCTGGGCCGGCGGCTCGATGCCGTCGTGGCCGGGGCCGGAGTGCAGCACGGTGTTGGAGTAGCGCTGGTTGTAGAAGAGCGTCTGCCACTGCCGGACCATGCCCAGCGACCCGTTGTTGATGACCGCGACCTTGATCGGGATGTCGTTCAGGGCGCAGGTGACCAGCTCCTGATTGGTCATCTGGAAGCAGCCGTCGCCGTCGATCGCCCAGACCGCCGCCTCCGGGCGGCCCGCCTTGGCGCCCATCGCCGCCGGGACGGCGTAGCCCATGGTGCCGGCGCCACCGGAGTTGAGCCAGGTGCCGGGCTTCTCGAAGCGGATGTACTGCGAGCTCCACATCTGGTGCTGACCGACGCCGGCGGCGTAGATCGCGTCCGGCCCGACCAGCCGGCCGATCCGCTCGATGACCTGCTGCGGGGAGAGCTGGCCGTTCGGGGCCGGCTCGAAGCCCAGCGGGTAGGTCCGCTTCCACTCGTCGAGCTTCTCCCACCATTCCGCGTAGTCGCCCTTGTGTCCGGCGTCGAACTCGGCCTGGACGGCGACGATCAGGTCGGCCAGCACCTCGCGGGCGTCGCCGACGATCGGGACGTCCGCCGGGCGGTTCTTGCCGATCTCGGCCGGGTCGATGTCGGCGTGCACGATCTTGGCGTACGGGGCGAAGCCGTCCAGCTTGCCGGTGACCCGGTCGTCGAAGCGGGCGCCGAGGGTGAACAGCAGGTCCGACTTCTGCAGCGCGGTGACGGCCGGGACGGAGCCGTGCATGCCGGGCATGCCCAGGTGCTGCGGGTGGCTGTCGGGGAAGGCGCCGAGCGCCATCAGGGTGGTGACGACCGGGGCGCCGGTCAGCTCTGCGAGGATCCGCAGCTCGGCGGTGGCCTGGGCCTTGATCACGCCGCCGCCGACGTAGAGGACCGGGCGCTTGCTGCTGACCAGCATCTTCGCGGCCTCGCGGATCTGCTTGGCGTGCGGCTTGGTGACCGGCCGGTAGCCCGGCAGCGCGGTCTCGACCGGCCACCGGAAGGTGGTGGTGGCCTGCAGCGCGTCCTTGGCGATGTCGACCAGGACCGGGCCGGGGCGGCCGGTGGCGGCGATGTGGAAGGCCTCGGCGATCACCCGGGGGATCTCGGCCGGGTCGGTCACCAGGTAGTTGTGCTTGGTGATCGGCATCGTGATGCCGCAGATGTCCGCCTCCTGGAAGGCGTCGGTGCCGATCGCCTTGGAGGAGACCTGGCCGGTGATCGCGACCACCGGCACGGAGTCCATGTAGGCGTCGGCGATCGGGGTGACCAGGTTGGTCGCGCCGGGGCCGGAGGTGGCCATGCAGACCCCGACCTTGCCGGTGGCCTGGGCGTAGCCGGTGGCGGCGTGGCCGGCGCCCTGCTCGTGGCGGACCAGGATGTGGCGCACCTTGACCGAGTCCATCAGCGGGTCGTACGCGGGAAGGATGGCCCCGCCCGGGATGCCGAAGACGGTGTCCGCGCCCACGGCTTCGAGCGAGCGGATGAGCGACTGGGCTCCGGTCATGGTCTCGGCGACGTGCTGGGGAGCGGGAGCGTGGGCGGCCGGGTTGTCCCCACGGCGGGGGGATGCGGCGTGCTCGGTCATCTGCCTGTCTCTTCTCGGGTTTTGCCGGTCCGGTGCTGCGGGCCCCGGTGGTGCGAGGGTGGGGTCCCGGGCCGGGCCGATCGCCGGCTCTGCCTCAATCGTCCCGCTCGATCCGACGAGTCGGACCCTCCGGGGCGGCCGGGGCCAGGGGTCTTGCGGTGGGAACAGCGTCAGTGCAACAAAAAACCCCTCGTGCCCAAGGGCATGCGAGGGGTGGCGCGTCGGTCTGTCACGAGCGGGGCGTGCGAGCCCACTCAGCCGACGCGCCCGCCAAGTACGAGAATTCGGGTGCGCATGGCAACGACCTTCCTCCCGTCCGGGGTGGCGTGTCAAGCAGGTGGGATGACCGTCTCGCCATGCGGACCGGCTGCCGGACCGGCGGCGGCCGGGCGTTCGGGCAGGTCGGAGGCCCCGTGGTGATGTACGACACGCCCTCCCGCGGGGTCCGCACGGCCACTCGTACGGGGGTCTGCGGCCAGCTGGGCGCGGCGGGCGGACAGCGAGCCGAGCGGCTTGGGCAGCGGGTAGCCGCGGCGGGCCAGCGCCCGGCGCAGCCGGGTCTCGTCCAGCGGCGGCGCGAAGGCCGAGCCCTGGGCCAGCCGGCAGCCCAGCTCCTGCAGCACGGCGACCTGCCGCGGGAGGTCCACCCCCTCGGCGGCGGTGGCCATCCCGAGGTCCCGGCCGAGCCGCAGGGCGTGCCCGGCCAGGGTGTTGCTGAGCGCGGACTCGCCGAGACCCTGGACCAGCGTGCGGTCCAGCTTGAGCCCGTCCAGCGGCAGCCGGGCGAGCGCCCCCAGGGAGCCGCTGCCGGCGCCGTATCCGGCCAGCCAGGTGGAGACGCCGAGTCCGCGCAGCGCGGTCAGCCGACGGCCGAGCTCGTCGGCGAGCTGGTCCGGACCCATTCGGGCCACCTCGATCACCAGGTCGCCGGCCGGCAGTCCGGTGTCGCGCAGCGCCGCGGCCACCGTCTCGTACAGGCCGGGTGAGCAGAGCCGCTCGGCGGAGAGCCGGACGGCCACCGGGACGGGCACCGGCACGCCGCCGCGGGCCCGGCCGGCCTGCGCGCGCCGGTCGGCGGCGGCCGTGACCGCCTCCTGCACCAGCCAGCGGGAGAACCGGGTCGCCTCGTCGCCGTGTTCGGCGGAGCGCAGGAACTCGGCCGGGGTGAGCAGCAGGCCGCCCGCCGAGCGCCAGCGGGCCTGGGCCTCGATGCCGGTCACCGCGCCGCTCCCGAGGTCCACCACGGGCTGGTGGAGCAGGGTGAAGCCGCCCTCCCGGACGGCCACCCGCAGCCGTTCCTCCAGCTCGGTGCGGCGCTCCAGGTCGGCCCGCATCGCGGGGGCGTAGAGCACCACCCGGCCCTTGCCCTCGGACTTGGCCCGGTACATCGCGAGGTCGGCGTTGCGCATCAGCTCGTCGGCGGCGGTTCTCGGGTCGGCGGCCGGGCCGCGTTCGGGGGTGCCGAAGGCGATGCCGATGCTGGCGGCGACGCCGAGTTCGACGCCGCCGATCCAGTACGGCTCGGAGAGCGCGATCCGCAGCCGCTCGGCCAGCTCCTGGACCTGCAGCCTGCCGAGCGGGCCGCAGACCAGCGCGGCGAACTCGTCGCCGCCGAACCGGGCGACGGTGTCCCCGCAGCGGACGGCGCCCTGCAGCCGGCGGGCGGCCTGCACCAGCAGTTCGTCGCCGACCTGGTGGCCGGCGGTGTCGTTGACCGCCTTGAAGCCGTCCAGGTCGAGGAAGAGCACGGCGATGCCGGCGCCCGTCCCGCCCTGCTGGCCGCGGGTGCCGAAAGCGGCGCGCAGCCGCTGGGCGAACAGCGCGCGGTTGGGCAGGTCGGTGAGCGGGTCGTGGAAGGCGTTGTGCTGCAACTGGGCCTGGAGCATGACCCGTTCGGTGACGTCCCGGCTGTTGAGCAGCAGGCCGTCGCGGTGCCGGCTGACCGTCGACTCGACGTGCAGCCACTCGCCGATGCCGGAGCTGATCCGGCACTCCACCCGGGCCGAGGCCTCCACGGTGCCCGGGGTGCGGTGGGCGGCCAGCCTGACCCGCGCCAGGTAGCGGCGGACCTCGGAGAGCACCCGGCCGACGTCCTCGGGGTGGACCAGGTCCAGCAGGTTGCCACCGACCAGTTCCTCCGGGTCCCGCCCGTAGACGCCGAGCGCCGCCGGGGAGACGTACGAGAGCACTCCGTTGGCCCCGGCGATCATGATGACGTCACTGGAGCCCTGCACCAGGGAGCGGAAGTGCGCCTCCTTGTGGGCGAGTTCCTGGGCCAGTGAGAGGTTGTCGAGCAGCATGACGCCTTGCCTGAGGATCAGCGCCAGCCCGACGGTGCATGCGGCCGCGGCCACCACGCGGTCCAACTGGCGCCCGCCGAGGGCGTTGTAGAGGATTCCGGCGGTGCACACCGCGGCGGCCGCGTACGGGGTGAGCGCGCTGAAGGTGGTGGCCACCCGGCGGCGCGGCAGCCCGCCGGCCGAGGGGTGCTCGCGCAGCGGGCGACGCCAGCGCTGGGACCACGGCGCCCAGGCGAGCAGCAGACTGCCGGTGAACCAGCCCGCGTCCAGCAGGTCGCCGGAGTGGTAGCTGCTGTGCACCTGCGGGGAGGTGAACAGGGCGTCGCAGATCACCGTGACGGCGAGCGCGAGCATCGCGGTGTGCACCGCCGCCCGGTTGCCGTCCCGGCCGCTGAAGCGCAGCCCCACCACCAGGCTGACCAGCAGGATGTCCAGCACCGGGTAGGCGAGGTTGAGGGCCAGCCGCAGCGGGGAGCAGCCCTCGCCGGCCGCGATCCGGCCCAGCGCCAGGCTCCAGCTGAGGGTGAACAGCGAGCCGGCGATCAGCCAGCCGTCGAGCAGCAGGCACAGCCAGCCGGCCGCCGAGCGGGGGTGCTGGGCGAGCACCAGGACACCGGTGATGGCGAGCGGGGCGAACAGCAGGAAGGCGCAGTCGGCGAGCGAGTCCCGCGGCGGCTGGGTGCGCACGACCAGTTCGTACCAGCCCCAGGTGCCGTTGCCGAGGGAGACCACGAACGAGGAGAGGCCGAACAGTAGCCAGGCCGGGCGGGCATGGCCGCCGACCGTGCAGCCGTACACCAGGCAGGACAGCGCGGCCGCGAGGGCGGCCGCGGCCAGCCCGAAATCACCCATGAAGATGGCCAGTTGGCGCGATCCCCAGCCAGTGGCGGCGCCCAGCGCATAGGCCGCGCAGAGCCCGCCGAGGGCGAGGCCGGGCAGCGCGCGGCTCTCCCGGAGCCGGCGCAGCGGGCCGCGCCCGGCGGGTGCCGGCGGCTCGGCGGCGGACGTGTCGGTGGGCGGTGCGCCCGGTCGTCCGGGCCCGGGCAGCACCGTATCGGTGGAGCTCACTCGGCCTCTCCCCCTCCGGCCCGGGGCCTGGCGCCCCGGCCACGGGCCACCGGCCGCGCGCCTCTCGGCCGTACGCAGTGGACTGGCGCCCCGTCAGGACGGTGGCCCAGGGGGCGGGCGGCCTTCCGGTCGCCGCACCGCACCGATGCTCCCGATCGGGACCCTACACCAATTCCGTCACTCAATGACACGCACACTCAACTTAGAGTAATGGCGACAGAGCGGGGAACTGCACTCGATTCCGACCAATCGGCCCGGTTGGCGGCGGCGCGCGGGCAGGGGCTCACGCGGCGCGCACGGGAGCACGCAACGGCGCTCGCCCCTCGCGGCCGCCTTGGCCGCCGACCGTACGGGTGCGGTCGGCGGCCTGCGGATTCACCGGCCCGCGGGGGCCAGGTCGTCGGGGAACAGCCGCAACCGGTGGGCCAGCGCGGCCGCCTCGCCCCGGCCGCCGACCTCGAGCTTGCCGAGGATGTTGGACACGTGCACGCTCGCGGTCTTCGGAGAGATGTACAGCTCCTCGGCGATCTGCCGGTTGGTCCACCCCCGCGCGAGCAACCGGAGCACGTCCCGCTCACGGGGGGTGAGCCCGAAGGAGTCGCCGACGGCCTGCACCGGGGCGGCCGCGGCGGCCGGTCTCGCGGCCGGGGTCAGGGTGAGTCCGGCCCGCTCGGCCAGGGCGGCGATCTGCGCCCCGAGCGGCCGGTCGCCCCGCGCGGCCGCCAGTTCGGCCGCCTCGCGCAGCAGTTCGGCCGCGGACTCCCGCCGACCGGCCCGGACCTCCGCCTCGGCGGCCCGCAGCAGCGCGAGGGCCAGCGGGTACGGCAGGCCGGTCGGCCGCAGTTCGGTGACCGCCCGCGCCCACTGCTCCGGCGTGTCCGCGGCCCTGGCGCGGGCCAGTTCGGCCTCCAGCAGCCGGGCCCAGCCGTGGTGCAGCGGCGACTGGGGCCGCAGGTCGGCGCCCGCCGCGGCGATCGCGGCCAGCACCTCGGCCCGGCCCGCCTCGGCCTCCGGCAGGCCCAGGCTGTCCGCCTCCACCCCGGCGGCCTCCACCAGCAGCGGGTAGACGTCGGCCTCGTAGCCGAGCCGCCCCTCCTCGGCGAGCGCGGCGAGCAGTTCGGCCCGGGCCTCCAGCGGCCGCCCGCCGTACGCGGCGAGCCGCACGGCCAGCCGGCTGATCGGCACGCTGTGCTGCGCCTGGCCGACCCGGTTCGCCGCCCGGGCCTGCGCCAGCAGGGTCGCCGCGGTGGCGAAGTCCCCTCGCAGGACGGCGAGGTCGCCGCCCATCCGGTCCAGGAACTCGGCATGGGAGCCGGGCAGGCCGACCAGCTCGCTGGCGGCGAGCAGTTCCTCGGCCTCCCGGACCTGTCCGAGGTCGGCCAGCGCCTCGACCAGGTTGCCGGTCAGGATGTTGCCGATGTTGCGCTGCAGCCCGTTGCCGTCCGCGTACTCCAGGCCCTCCCGGGCCAGCCGCACGGCCTCCTCGGCCCGGCCCAGTCCGCGCTGCATGCTGGCCAGGTTGTTGATGCCGCGCAGCAGGAGGTCCGGCACGCCCAGCTGCCGGGCCCGCTCGACCGCCGCGGTCAGCTCGGCCAGTCCGCCCTCGGCGTCGCCCAGGAGGTCGTGGCGCAGGCTGCCGAGGGTCATCCGGGCGTGCACCTCGACCGAGTGAGCGCCGACCTGTTCGGCGATCCGGATCGCCCGCTGGGCCAGTTCCAGGTGTTCGAGGCGGGGCGATCTGACCACGGCCACCCCGGCGGCCAGGGCGAACACCTCGGCCTGCACGGCGGACGGCGGCAGGCCGTCCACCAGCCGGTACGCGCGGGCGATCTCCTCGTCGTCCCCCGAGCGGCGCAGATTGCCCAGCATCCGGGCCCGGTTGATCCGGAACCACGCCGAGCGCACCGGGTGCTCCGCCTCGTCGACGAGCCGGAGACCGCGCTTGGCCAGGCTCAGGCCGCGCTCGCGGTCGCCGCAGCGCCGGGCCGCGACCACCGCCTCGGCCAGCACGTCGACCAGCTGGATCCGGTCGCAGTCGGCGTCGGCCGGGCTGTGGTCGCAGGAGCCGGGCGGGTAGGTCTCGGCCCAGTCGTACGGGCGCAGGGTGTGCGTCAGCACCTCCTCGGACACCTGGTCCCACAGCTCCAGGGCGCGTTCCAGCATGCCGAGTTGCTCGGCGAAGGCGTTGCGGCGCCGGGCCGCGCGGGCGGCGTCCAGGGCCGTCGGCAGGGCGCGCGCCGGATCGTGCGCGTGGTACCAGTAGTTGGCCAGCCGGGCGGGCAGCGCGTCGCAGGGGACGAGCTGCGGCTGGGCCTCCACGGCGAGCGCGAACTTGCGGTTGATCCTGTGCCGTTCGCCGGGCAGCAGGTCGTCCGAGACCGCCTCCCGGACCAGCGCGTGCCGGAAGCGGTAGCCCTCGCCCTCGCTGTCCGGGCGCAGGATGTTGGCGCCGACGGCCGCCCGCAGCGCCTCGATCAGCGCCTCCTCGTCGTCGTCCAGGACGGCGGCCAGCAGGGCGTGTTCGACGTGCGAGCCGCCCTCGGCGGCGATCCGCACCACCCGCTGGGCCTCCTCGTCCAGCCCCTCGACCCGGACCAGCAGGATGTCCCGCAGCGAGTCGGTCAGCCCGGCGCCGCAGCCGTCCTCGAAGGCGGTGGCCAGTTCCTCGACGAAGAACGGGTTGCCCTCCGAGCGGCGGAGGATGCGGTCCACCAGCTGGTGGTCGGGGGCGCCGGTGCCGAGGATGCCGGCCAGCTGGGCCGCGACCTCGCGGCGGCCGAACCGCGCCAGCTCCAGCCGCTGGACGGTGCGCAGCCGTTCGAGTTCGGCGAGGAAGGGGCGCAGCGGGTGGCGGCGGTGCAGGTCGTCGGTGCGGTAGGTGGCGACCAGCAACACCCGCGAGCGGTGCAGGGTGCGCACCAGGAAGGCGAGCAGTTCCCGGGTGGAGCGGTCGGACCAGTGCAGGTCCTCGACGGCGAGCACGAGGGTACGTTCCGCGCCGAACCGTTCGAACATCCTCGCGGTGTGCTCGAACAGCCGGGCCCGGCCGTACTCGTCGTTGGGTTCGCCGTCCGCCTCGCCGAACTCGGAGAGCAGCCGGGCCAGGTGGCCCTCGCTGCCGGCGGCCGCGGCCTCGAACTCGGCGCCCAGCGAGCGGTGCAATCGGCGCAGCGCGGTGGCCAGCGGCGCGTACGGCAGGCCCTCGGCGCCGACCTCCAGACAGCTGCCGAGCGTGGTGACCGCTCCCCCGTCGCAGGCCCGCTGCAGGAACTCCTCCAGCAGCCGGGTCTTGCCGATGCCGGCCTCGCCGCCGATCAGCACGGCCTGCGGGCTGCCGGTGCCCGCGCGGCGCAGCGCGTCGGTCAGTTCGGTGATCTCGCTGCCGCGGCCGACGAAGACGGGACTGACCGATATCTGCTGCATGGAGGCGAGCATGCCATAGCCGGAGCCGCCGGTGAGAGGGGTTATCTCGCCCGGCGAACGCCCGGAGGGGGAGGCGCTCTCCCGTGGCGCCTCCCCCTCCGGAACTCCTTCGGCACCGCCATGGTGCCGCACCGTCAGCACTCCGGCTGACGCACGGGGCGCCGCTGGAAGCGGGCGGCCACCGGACGGCGGCGGAGGCGGCCGGTCCGCCTGGCCTCGCGGACCAGACGCTCGTGCTCGGCACGGAGTTCGAGCTCGTGGGCCTGCTGCTGGATGAGCTGGTACTCGATCACTTCGGTTCCCCTTCGGGTTTCACCTTCGTTTCCCTGACGAGTAAGAGCTTCCTCCCCCAGTGGGGGGTGCCACATCGGGAGCGTGCCCCATCTTCCGAAGGCCGGATGCCTTAGATGGGGCGCCGAAAAAGGTTTAAGGCCCTGTCTCACCTAGATACATAGGTGAGACAGGGCCTTAGGCCTTACTTAGAGGGCCTTAGATGCCTTAGACGCCTTAGGAAGGCGGCCTCAACGGCTCAGGCGACCATGGATGACTCAGGCGGAGACGCCCAGCTTCTCCAGACTGTGCCTACTGTCCTTCCGCGCCGAGCCGCTCCAGGATCAGATCCTTGACGCGCGCCGCGTCCGCCTGGCCGCGGGTGGCCTTCATGACCGCACCGACCAGCGCGCCCACGGCCGCGACCTTGCCGTCGCGGATCTTGGCGGCGACGGCCTCGTTCTCGGCGATGGCCTGGTCGACGGCCGCACCCAGGGCGGAGTCGTCCGAGACCACGGCCAGGCCGCGCTTCTCGACGACCTCGTCCGGCTCTCCCTCGCCGGCCAGCACGGCCTCGATGACCTGACGGGCCAGCTTGTCGTTCAGCTTGCCCTCGGCGACCAGCGCGGTGACCCGGGCGACCTGCGCCGGGGTGATCGGCTGCTCGGCCAGCTCGGTGCCGGTCTCGTTGGCGCGGCGGGCCAGCTCGCCCATCCACCACTTGCGGGCCTGGTCGGCCGGGGCGCCGGCCGCGATGGTCTCCTGGATCGGCTCGACCGCACCGGCGTTGAGCACGGACTGCATGTCCTTGTCGGACAGGCCCCACTCGGCCTGCAGCCGGGCGCGACGCACCCGCGGCAGCTCCGGCAGCGCGGCGCGCAGCTCCTCGACCCACTCGCGGGAGGGGGCCACCGGCACCAGGTCCGGCTCCGGGAAGTAGCGGTAGTCCTCGGCGTTGTCCTTGATCCGGCCCGAGGTGGTGGTGCCGTCGTCCTCGTGGAAGTGGCGGGTCTCCTGGACGATGGTGCCGCCGTCGGTCAGCACGGTGGCGTGGCGCTGGATCTCGAACCGGGCGGCCCGCTCCACGCTGCGCAGCGAGTTGACGTTCTTGGTCTCGGAACGGGTGCCGAAGGTCTCGGTGCCGTGCGGGCGCAGCGACAGGTTGACGTCGCAGCGCATCTGGCCCTTGTCCATCCGGGCCTCGGAGACGCCCAGGGACTTGATCAGCTCGCGCAGCTCGGCGACGTACGCCTTGGCGACCTCGGGGGCGCGCTCGCCCGCGCCGACGATCGGCTTGGTGACGATCTCGATCAGCGGGATGCCGGCCCGGTTGTAGTCGAGCAGCGAGTGGGTGGCCCCGTGGATGCGGCCGGTGGCGCCGCCGACGTGGCTGGACTTGCCGGTGTCCTCCTCCATGTGGGCGCGCTCGATCTCCACGCGGAAGGTCGAGCCGTCCTCCAGCTGCACGTCGAGGTAGCCGTTGAAGGCGATCGGCTCGTCGTACTGCGAGGTCTGGAAGTTCTTGGGCATGTCCGGGTAGAAGTAGTTCTTCCGCGCGAACCGGCACCACTCGGCGATCTCGCAGTTCAGCGCCAGGCCGATCTTGACCGCCGACTCCACGCCCACCGCGTTGACCACCGGCAGCGAGCCCGGCAGGCCCAGGCAGGTCGGGCAGGTCTGGCTGTTCGGCTCGGCGCCCAGCTCGGTCGAGCAACCGCAGAACATCTTGGTCTTGGTACCGAGCTCGACGTGGACCTCAAGGCCCATCACCGGGTCGTACGACGCGAGAGCGTCCTCGTAGGAGACCAGGTTCATGACGCTCACAGCGTCCCTTCTCAATTCTGAAGACTCGGGAGGTACGGGCCCGGCCGCCGCGTGGCGCGGGGCCGGGCCGGGGCACTCGGCTCGGCTCAGCCCAGCAGCACGTCGTCGGAGCCCAGCTGACGGAGCTCCCGCACCAGCAGGGCGGTGCCGGTGATCAGCGCGGCGGCGCCGACCAGGGCGTTGACCAGCTTGAGGGTGTCGTTCTCCTCGCGGGCCTTGCGGGCGTCCTTGACGATGGAGATCGCGCCGAAGGCGCTGGTGCCGATGGACAGCCAGAGACCGGGCTTGCTGTGCTTGAAGCCCTTGAGCGAAGCGGACTGGGCCTTGGCCTTCTCGATCTTGCTCACAGTGCCGGTACCTCCTCCAGCAGGGTGTGCCCCCACTTGTCGTTGAGTGCGGCCTCGACGGCACCGCCCACTCGGTACAGGCGGTCGTCCGCCATCGCGGGAGCGATGATCTGCAGGCCGACCGGGAGATTGTCCTCCGGAGCCAGGCCGACCGGCAGCGACATGGCCGCGTTGCCCGCCAGGTTCGACGGAATCGTGCACAGGTCGGCCAGGTACATCGCCATCGGGTCGTCGGCGCGCTCGCCGATCGGGAAGGCGGTGGTCGGCGTGGTCGGCGAGACCAGGACGTCCACACCGGCGAAGGCGGAGTCGAAGTCGCGCGAGATCAGCGTGCGCACCTTCTGGGCCGAGCCGTAGTAGGCGTCGTAGTAGCCCGAGGAGAGGGCGTAGGTGCCCAGGATGATGCGGCGCTTGACCTCGTCGCCGAAGCCGGCCTCGCGGGTCAGCGCGGTGACCTCCTCGGCCGAGCGCGAGCCGTCGTCGCCGACCCGCAGGCCGTACCGCATGGCGTCGAAGCGGGCCAGGTTGGAGGAGCACTCCGACGGGGCGATCAGGTAGTACGCGGGCAGCGCCAGGGTGAAGGACGGGCAGGACACCTCGACGACCTCGGCGCCCAGCTCGCGCAGCAGTTCCACCGACTCGTCGAAGCGCTGCATCACGCCGGTCTGGTAGCCCTCGCCGGCGAACTCCTTGACGACGCCGATCCGCATGCCGCGGACGTCGCGCATCTTCGCCGCCTCGACCACGGCCGGGACGGGCGCGTCGATCGAGGTGGAGTCCAGCGGGTCGTGCCCGGCGATGGCCTCGTGCAGCAGCGCCGCGTCCAGCACCGTGCGGGCGCACGGGCCGCCCTGGTCCAGGCTGCTGGAGAAGGCGACCAGGCCGTAGCGGGACACCGAGCCGTAGGTCGGCTTGACGCCGACGGTGCCGGTGACGGCGCCGGGCTGGCGGATCGAGCCGCCGGTGTCGGTGCCGATCGCCAGGGGGGCCTCGAAGGCGGCCAGCGCGGCGGCCGAACCGCCGCCGGAGCCGCCGGGGATGCGGGTGAGGTCCCACGGGTTGCCGGTCGGGCCGTAGGCGGAGTTCTCGGTGGAGGAGCCCATCGCGAACTCGTCCATGTTGGTCTTGCCGAGGATGACCACACCGGCGTCCTTGAGACGCGTGGTCAGGGTGGCGTCGTAGGGCGGGATCCAGCCCTCCAGCATCTTCGACCCGCAGGTGGTCGGGATGCCCTTGGTGGTGAAGACGTCCTTGAGCGCGAGCGGGACGCCGGCCAGCGGGCCCAGCTCCTCGCCCTTGGCGCGCTTCTCGTCGACGGCCCGGGCGGCGGCCAGCGCGCCCTCGGTGTCGACGTGCAGGAAGGCGTTGACCTTCTTGTCGACGGCCTCGATGCGGTCCAGGTGCGCCTGGGCGACCTCGACGGCGGACACCTCGCCCTTGGCGATGGCGCCGGCGGTCTCAGCAGCGGTGAAGCGGATCAGCTCGGTCATCTCGGTCAGTCCTCCCCGAGGATCTGCGGCACACGGAAACGCTGCTCCTCGGCGGCGGGGGCGCCGGACAGCGCCTGCTCCGGGGTGAGCGACGGCCGCACCTCGTCCGCGCGCATGACGTTGGTCAGCGGCAGCGGGTGGGAGGTCGGCGGTACGTCCTGTCCGGCGACCTCGGAAACGCGGGCGACCGCGCCGATGATCACGTCGAGCTGCTCGGCGAAGTGGTCCAGCTCTTCGGGCTTCAGCTCAAGACGCGACAGCCGGGCGAGGTGGGCGACCTCCTCGCGCGTGATGCCAGGCATGCAGCGATCCTCAGGGTGAGTTCTGGTGAGACCCGGCGACGCCTTCGGCGGTACCGGGCCCGGGCAGGAGCAGCCGGGTTCGGCGCTCCGTCCTCGTGGTCTTTGGACCCCATCCTATGGGGCCCGGCCCGGCCACCGGCCAACGAGTAACCGCGCAGCCGCGTCACTGGGGCCTGGTACGGGCCCAACCCTGGGTGCCGGGCGCCGTGATGCCCAGCTGCGCGGCCGGGAGCGCCTGGCTGCGCTGCACGGCCTGGACGGCCGGCGGCAGCACCGGCGGGAGGGTCGGCGGCAGCACCGGGGGCCGCGCGGCGGGCTGGACCGCCGGCTTGATCGCGGAGGGCGGGCCGACCGGCTTGATGATCGACGGGAGCTGCGGCGGCACGGCGAGCCGCTCCACGGTCGGGGCGCCCGCGGTGCGGTGCACCCGTAGCCAGGCGGTGGCCTGTTCGGCGGGCAGCGCGGCCGACACCAGCCAGCCCTGGACGGCGTCCACGCCCATGCAGTGCAGCCGCTCCCAGGTCTCGTCGTCCTCGACGCCCTCGGCGACCACGGTCAGGCCGAGCGAGTGGGCCAGCTCCACCGAGCAGCGGACCACCGCCGCGTCGTGGTCGTCGGCGACCATCCGGGAGACGAAGGAGCGGTCGATCTTCAGCTCGCCGACCGGCAGGCTGCGCAGCCGCACCAGCGAGGAGTGGCCGGTGCCGAAGTCGTCCAGGGACATCCCGACGCCGTAGCCGCGCAGCTCGGCCAGGGTGTCGGCGGCGCGCCGGGAGTCGTCCAGCAGCAGCCGCTCGGTGATCTCCAGCTGGAGCGCGTGGGCCGGCACCTGGTGGCGGACGAGGTGCCCCGCGACGCGCTGGGCGAAGCCGGGGTTCAGCACGTCGCGCGGGGAGACGTTGACCGCGACCTGCACCTGGAGGCCCTGGTCGCGCCAGTAGGCCAGCTGGCCCACCGCCGCCTCCAGCACGTAGTCGGTGAGCCGGGGCATCAGCCCGCTGGACTCGGCGAGCCCGACGAACTCGTCCGGCGAGACCTTCCCCTGCCCGGGCCGCTCCCAGCGCAGCAGGGCCTCCAGGCCGACCACCCGGCCGTCGAAGGCCACCTTCGGCTGGTAGTGCAGCTGCACCTCGCCGGTCTCCAGGGCCCGGCGCAGGTCCCCGAGCAGGCCGATGCGGTAGGGGGTGTCGGCGTCCTGGGTCTCGTCGTACTGGGCCACCCCGCTGCACTCGCGCTGGGCGTGGCCCATCGCCACGTCGGCGCGGCGCAGCAGTGACTCGGCGTCCTGGGCGCCCTGCGGGTAGACGCAGACGCCGGCGCTGGCCTCCAGCACCAGCAGCAGGCCGTCCAGCCGGATCGGTGCGGCGAGCTCGGCGATCAGCGCCTTGGCCACTCGTTCCAGGCTGTCGGGGCAGTTGATGCCGGGCATCAGGACGGCGAACTCGTCGCCGCCCATCCGGGCCACCATCGGGCGGCCGCGACGGTAGTGCCGGGGCAGGCCGGCGAAGACGTCGTCGATGGACTCCCGGGTTTCGCTGCCGGCCGGGCCGCCGGAGCGCAGCGCCCGATGGAGTCGGCGGGCGATGTGAACCAGCAGCCGGTCACCCGCCGTATGTCCAAGTGTGTCATTGAGTGATCGGAATCGATCGAGGTCGAGCAGGATGAGACCTACGCTGTAGCCCTCCTCGCGCTCGACTATCGCCTCCTGGGCGGCCAGGAGTAAGGCCTGACGGTTGGGCAGGTCCGTCAGCGGGTCGGTCAGCTGGTCGCGGGCGCGGTCCCGGGCGATCCGCCAGGCCGCCACCAGGACGGCCAGCGGCACCGCGAACAGCGGCAGCAGTTCGGGTTCGTACCGGTAGACCAGGACGGCCAGCGGGATGAGCGGCGCAGCTCCGGCCAGCAGCACGCCGAGCAGCAGGACCGCACCTGCCACCCCCTGCGGCGGGCGTGTGGGCGCGCCGCCGGTCGTACGATCCATAAGCCCTGTCCTCCGTCGGGCCCGCCCCGTCAGGCCGCCTTACGGTGAGGCACCGCGCTGGTACCGACAGCTGCCGGGCATGGAGCGACCCCGAGGAGCACCGGCTCAGCCGGTGCCCCCACCCCTGCTGACACTCTGTTGCGCTCCAGGGTATGCCGGGGTCCACCCGGTGGGCAGACTTTCGGACAACCGGAAACGCACCACCGCACCCGAGTGTCACACAGTGACACAATGCCCGCTTTCACTGCACGGCACCCGGTGACGTTGCATCAGGACGATAACAACACGGATCCGGCCACCGGCCGATCGGGCCCGCTCCGGATCAGCCCTCGGCGGGGGTCCCGGCGGGCCCGGCGGCCTCCTCGGGCTCCGGAAGTCCCAGGTGGGCACGGGCGGCCGACGGTCCGTCGGACAGCAGCGCGGCGAAGCCCGCGTCATCCAGGACCGGCAGTCCGAGCTGAACGGCCTTGTCGTACTTGGATCCTGGGTTGTCGCCAGCGACCACAAAATCGGTCTTTTTCGAAACCGAACCGGTCACCTTCGCTCCGCGCGAGGTCAGCGCCTCCTTGGCGCCGTCCCGGGTGTGGCCGGACAGCGTGCCCGTCACGACCACCGTCAGCCCCTCGAGTGGGCGCTCCGCCGCCTCCTCGTCCACGAACTCCTCGGTGAAGCGGACGCCTGCGGCGCGCCACTTCTCCAGGATGTCCCGGTGCCACTCCTCCTCGAACCACTCCTTGATCGAGCGGGCGATCGTCGGCCCGACCCCCTCGACCGCGGCCAGCTCCTCCTCGGTGGCCGAGAAGATCCGGTCCAGGTCACGGAACTCCCGCGCCAGCTCCTGGGCCGCGACCGGGCCGACGTGCCGGATCGACAGGCCGTTGAGGAAGCGCCAGAGCGGGCGCTCCTTCGCCCCCTCCAGGTTGTCCAGCAGAGCCCGGAGCGACTTCTTCGGCTCGCCCTTGGTGGTCGCGAAGAAGAACACCTCCTTCTCCTTGCCGGTCCGGTCGTCCAGCTTGGGCATGCCGGTCTTCTGGTCGCGCACCAGCACCTTGATCGGCAGCAGCTGCTCCTCGGTCAGTCCGAAGACGTCGCCCTCGTTGCGCACCGGCGCCTCGGCCGGCTCCAGCGGCTGGGTCAGCGCGGTGGCCGCGACGTACCCGAGGCCCTCGACGTCCAGGCAGGACCGCCCGCCGAGGAAGGCGATCCGCTCCCGGATCTGGGCCGGGCAGTGCTGGGCGTTGGGGCAGCGCAGGTCGATGTCCCCCTCGGACATCGGGCGCAGCTCCGTGCCGCACTCCGGGCAGTGCGAGGGCATCACGAAGGCCTGCTCGGTGCCGTCCCGCAGGTCGTAGACCGGGCCGAGGATCTCCGGGATGACGTCACCGGCCTTGCGCAGCACCACGGTGTCGCCCAGCAGCACGTCCTTGGCCTTGACGATCTCCTGGTTGTGCAGCGTCGCGTACTGCACCATCGAGCCGGCCACCTTCACCGGCTCGGCCAGCACCGCGTACGGGGTGGCCCGGCCGGTGCGGCCGATGCCGACCTTGATCTCGGCGAGCTTGCCGGTGACCTCCTCCGGCGGGTACTTCCAGGCGATGGCCCAGCGCGGGGACTTGGAGGTGGCGCCGAGCCGGCCCTGCAGCGCGATCTCGTCCACCTTGACCACGACGCCGTCGATCTCGTGCTCGACCGAGTGCCGTTGCTCGCCGAAGTGCTTGATGAAGGCCCGGACTTCGGCCAGCGTGCCGACGACCTTGTTGTGCCGGGCGGTGGGCAGGCCCCAGTCGTGCAGCAGCTGGTAGGCGTGCGACTGGTTGTCGATGTCGAAGCCGACCCGGGCACCGATGCCGTGCACCACCATGTGCAGCGGCCGGGAGGCGGTGACGTGCGGGTCCTTCTGGCGCAGCGAACCGGCGGCCGCGTTGCGGGGGTTCATGAACAGCCGGATCATCGCCCGGGGCCGCTTGCCCTCCTTGGCGCGCTCCTCGTTCTCCTGCCGGCGGCGCTCGTTCTCCTCCGAGAAGGAGGCGTTGAGCGCGAGGAACTCCTCGGTCGGGAAGTAGACCTCGCCGCGGATCTCCACCAGCTCCGGGACGTTGTCGCCCCTGAGCCGGTGCGGGATCTCCTTGATGGTGCGGATGTTGGCGGTGATGTCCTCGCCGACCCGGCCGTCGCCACGGGTCGCCGCCTGCACCAACTGGCCGTTCTCGTAGGTGAGGTTGACGGCCAGGCCGTCCACCTTGAGCTCGCACAGGTAGTGGTAGTCGATGCCGTGCAGCTCGGTGGCGACCCGGTCCGCCCAGGCGCCCAACTCCTCGTCGTCCATCGCGTTGTCGAGACTGAGCAGGCGCTCGCGGTGCTCGACCGCCGCGAACAGCGAGGTGGGGGCGCCGCCGACCCGCTGGGTCGGCGACTCCGGCGTCACCAGGGCCGGGTGCTCGGCCTCCATCGCCTCCAGCTCGCGCATCAGCGCGTCGAACTCGGCGTCGCTGACGACGGGCGCGTCCTGCTCGTAGTACCGGGCGCGGTGGTCGGTGATCTCCTGCGCCAGCTCGGCGTGCCGTCGGCGCACCTCCGCCGGAACGTCCTCCCAGCCCTCGACAGCCGTCACCGCAAGCCCTCCTACGTTCTCATTCCGGGTTGTCCACCAGGCTCTGCGCCGCCCGCGCCGCGAGCGACAGCGCCCTGCGCGCGTACGCCGGGGAGGCCCCGGCCAGCCCACAGGTCGGCGTCACCAGCACGCGGCGGCCCAACAGCTCCGGAGCGAACCCGAGCCTGCGCCACAAGGTCCTGACTCCCTGGACACTACCGGCCGGGTCGGACACCGCCTGGTCAGTGGCCGGGACGACACCAGCGAGGATCACCGTGCCGCCCTCCACCGCCTCGCCCAGGTCGTCGTCCTGGCGCTCGGTGAGGAGCGAGAAGTCCAGCGAGATCCCGGCCACCCCGGCCCGGCGCAGCAGCGGCACCGGGACGTCCGGGGCGCAGGAGTGCACGACGACGGGCGCGTCCAGCCCTCGGATCAGCTCCCGCAGCACCTCCTCGGCGTCCTGCCGGTCCACGGCGCGCAGCCGCTGGAAGCCGCTGGCGGTCCTCACCGCACCCGCGAGGACGGCGGGCAGCGAGGGCTCGTCCAGCTGGAGCACCACCTCCGCGCCCGGCACCCGCTTGCGGACGTCCGCGAGGTGGCGGCGCAGGCCCTCGGTGAGCGAGCCGGCGATGTCCCGGCAGGCGCCCGGGTCGGCGAGCGCCTTCTCGCCGTGCTTGAGCTCGATGTTCGCCGCCAGCGTCCACGGCCCGACGGCCTGGACCTTCAGCGCGCCCTGGTGGCCCTGGGTGAACTCCTCCAGGGCGTCCAGGTCCTCGCCGAGCCAGGAGTGGGCGCGGCGGGTGTCCCGGCCGGGGCGGTCGGCGAACCGCCAGCCGCTCGGCTCGGTCTGCGCGAACAGCTCGACCAGCAGGCCGGCGCTGCGGCCGATCATGTCGGCGCCCGGGCCCCGCGCGGGCAGCTCGGGCAGGAACGGCAGGTGCTCCAGCGCGCCGGTGGAGGTCCTGGCGGCCTCCCGGGCGTCGGTGCCGGGCAGCGAGCCGACGCCGGTGGCGGCGCCGCGCAGGTCTGGGAAGGGGTGTCCGGTGCTCACCCGTCCGAGCCTAGTGCGCGGCACCGCCTCCGCTCCTCGGAGCCCCGATCAGCGCCCCGGGCGGACGGTGAGGTCGGTGATCTCGGCGTCCCGGGAGGCGTCCAGGGCGGCGAGGACGGCCTTCGCGACGGACTCCGGCTCGATCCAGCGGTCGGCGTCGTACTCCTTGCCCTCCTGCTGGTGCACCTTGACCTGCATCGCGGTGGCGGTGCGGCCGGGGTAGACCGAGGTGACCCGGACGCCGTTGGCGTGCTCCTCGTGGCGCAGCGAGTCGGCCAGCGCCTTCAGGCCGTGCTTGCTGGCCGCGTACGCCGACCACTCGGCGTGGGCGGTGAGGCCCGCGCCGGAGTTGACGAACACCACGTGGCCCTTGGACTGCCGCAGCGAGGGCAGCAGCAGACGGGTCAGTTCGGCGGGCGCGAGCAGGTTCACGTTCAGCGTCTCCTGCCAGGCCTTCACCGGCAGGTCGCCGACCGGCCCCAGCTCGACCGTGCCCGCGACGTGCAGCAGCGAGTCGAGGGTGACGGGCAGCGCCTGGTGCCCGAACGCCCAGGACAGCTTGCCCGGGTCGCCGAGGTCCCCGACCAGGGTGTTGGCGCCCGGGAAGCGGTCGCGCAGTTCGGCGGCCCGGCGGGCGTCACGGGCGAGCAGCCAGAGCTCGTCCCCGCGCTCGGCGAGCTTCTCGGTCAGGGCGGCGCCGATGCCGGAACCGGCGCCGGTGATCAGATGTGCAGCCATGGATCCGATCCTCTCAGGCCTTGAGCTGCGCGAACACCTCGGCGGGCGTGTCGGCGAAGGTGATCAGCTCGGTGAGCGGGCGCGGCAGGAAGCCCTCGGCGTCCATCCGCTCCAGCTGGGTGCGCAGCCCCGAGTAGAAGCCCTCGGTGTCCAGGACGACGACCGGCTTGTCGAACATCCCGTGCTTCTTGAGCTCCACCACCTCGGTGACCTCGTCCATGGTGCCCAGGCCGCCGACCAGCACGACGATGGCGTCCGCCCGAGACGCCAACTCCCGCTTGCGCTCGGCCAGATCAGCGGTCACCACCAGCTCGTCGGCGCCGACGTACCCCTTGTGCTTCAGCATCTCGACCATGATGCCGACCAGCTTGCCGCCGGCCGCCTTCACCTCATCTGCGAGCAGGCCCATCAGGCCGGCGTTCGAGCCGCCCCACACCAGGGTGTGCCCGCCCTCCCCGAGGAGCCGGGCGAACTCGGCGGCGGGGGCGGAGTAACGGTCGTCGAGCGAGTACGCGGAGCAGAAGACGCAGATATTCATAGTGCCGTCTGGTCTATCACGCCCGCCCGCCCCCGCTCACCGGCATTACGCCCCGCCCCGGCCGCCGCCTGCTCACGGGTGCTGGAAGAGCACCTCCGGGTTCGCCGCCGACGGGCCGTCGAGCAGGGGCTGGTGGATTCCCTTCAGGGACTGGTCGAAGAAGGCTCCGACGTACTCCCGGGTCAGCTGCATCCCGCGCTCCGGCGAGGTGGTCGTCCCCGGGGGGAACGGCAGGCCGGCCGCGGCAGCCAGGACCGGGACGTCCGTGAAGCTGGCGTGGTTGGCGCCCGCGACGGCCAGCCAGGGCTTGTAGCCCTTCCAGCCCGCCCAGGCCTTCCCCCAGGACGTCTCCCCGCCGCCGGCGGTGTGGTCGCTCTCCTTGCCGAGCAGGAGGAACGCGCGTCCCTCGAGCCTGTCGGTCGGAATCGGCGGCCAGAACGCTCCGTCCATGTTCACCCCGGCCAGGATGCGCCGGTCCTCGGCCATCGCCGTCAGCGCCGACGCGCCGCCGATCGAGTGCCCGGTCATGCCGATGCGGTCGCGGTCGATCAGGTGGGCCAGGCGCCAGGCCGGGTGGTGCCCGGTCAGTTGGTCCAGGACGAAGGAGACGTCCTTCGCCCGGCTGTCGGGGAGCGAGTCCGGAGCGCCGGTGTCGCACAGCGCGCAGCCGGGGGTGCTGCCGTCGGCGAGCGTCTCGCCGGAGTCCTCGTGGGTGTGGCCGACCAGGGCCACCACGTAGCCGTGACCGGCCAGGTCGGTGGCCAGGCCGGTCAGCGTGGCGCGGGGGTTCTCGAAGCCCGGGGAGAGGACCACCAGCGGGAACTTCCCGCCCGCGGCCTTCGCGCCGGTGTAGGCGTGGGTGTCGATGTCCACAACGTCCTGCGGCTGCAGTCCGGTACCCGCCGGAACCCGCGTCGCCACGAAGCCCTGTGCCTCGCCGAGGGTCATGTACGGAGCGGGCTCGCCGGTGCCCGGCCGGGCCGGGTAGAACATCGACACTGCCAGCTGCCGCGGCCCGGCCGAGGGTACCCAGGGGTCGGTGCGGCTGTGGTCGGTCAGGTGCAGCACCTCCTCCCCCACCGCGTACCGCCCGGTCGGGCGGGGCAGCTCGGCGTGGAAGGCGGCAGGGGCAACGGCCGCGGCGGCAGCCGTAGTTGCGGACGGCGACGGCGAGGCCATCGCGGCCCCGGCCATCGGAAGCGGCAGAGCGAGCACAAGGGCGGCGACGGCCGCGATACGGCGGGATCGGTTCATGCCCCTGACGTTAGGTTCGAGGCCCGCACCCTCGAATCAGCCCGATGGATGCCTTCTCCGGCCACGGCCATCCGGGCGATTCAGCGGCGTCATCCATCCGGATGACGCCGCCATGGCCCGCTCAGGCGTTGACGGCCGGGCGCTCGGTGGTGGCGATGGTGGCGGAGCCGATGACGCGGGTGCCGTCGTAGAGGACGACGGCCTGGCCGGGGGCGATGCCGCGGGCCGGGGCGTCGAGGCGGACGTGGAGGGTGTCGCCGACCATCGAGGCGGAGACGGGCACCTCCTCGCCGTGGGCGCGGAGCTGGGCGGTGTAGCGGCCCTCGGTGAGGGGCTCGGTGCCGCACCAGCGGGGGCGGATGGCGGTCAGGGCGGTGACGTCGAGGCCCTCGACGGGGCCGACGGTGACGGTGTTGTTCACCGGGGAGATGTCGAGGACGTAGCGCGGCTTGCCGTCGGCGGCCGGGCGGCCGATCCGCAGTCCCTTGCGCTGGCCGATGGTGAAGCCGTAGGCGCCGTCGTGCTCGCCGAGCTTGGTGCCGTCGACGTCGAGGATGTCGCCGGTGGCGGTGCCGAGGTGCCGGGCCAGGAAGCCCTGGGTGTCGCCGTCGGCGATGAAGCAGATGTCGTGGCTGTCGGGCTTCTTGGCGACGGCCAGGCCGCGGCGCTCGGCCTCCGCCCGGATCTCCTCCTTGGTGGTGTCACCGAGCGGGAAGAGGGAGTGGGCGAGCTGGTCGGCGTCGAGCACGCCGAGGACGTAGGACTGGTCCTTGGCGCCGTCCACCGCGCGGTGCAGCTCGCGCTCGCCGGACGGCAGGTCCACGATCCGGGCGTAGTGGCCGGTGCAGACGGCGTCGAAGCCGAGCGCGATCGCCTTGTCCAGCAGCGCGGCGAACTTGATCTTCTCGTTGCAGCGCAGGCAGGGGTTCGGGGTCCGCCCGGCGGCGTACTCGGCGACGAAGTCGTCGATCACGTCCTCGCGGAAGCGCTCGGCGAGGTCCCAGACGTAGAAGGGGATGCCGATCACGTCGGCGGCCCGCCAGGCGTCCCGGGAGTCCTCGATGGTGCAGCAGCCGCGTGCGCCGGTGCGGAAGGACTGCGGGTTGGCGGAGAGCGCCAGGTGGACGCCGGTCACCTCGTGCCCGGCTTCGACGGCGCGGGCGGCGGCGACGGCGGAGTCGACTCCGCCGGACATCGCCGCGAGCACGCGCAGGCGGCCGGTGGACGGAGTGGTCGGGGCACCCGGGAAGTCAGTCATCTGGTATCTCCGTGAATACCCCCGGCTGCAGCCGGGGGAGAAAACGGTCCTCCTGCAGAGCAGGACATGTGACGACGATTCGCCGTCAAGGCGGACCGTCGCCCAGTAGCCGCCCGTAGCCACTTCAGCACGGGTGGTAGCATTTCTGGTGCCCGATCGGCGAAAACCAAGCCAGCCGGGCCTACCGCCGGGCTGGCGGGAAGTCAGGTCTGTGGAGCTGATGTAAGACCGATGGGCGGCACACCGTACCTCCGCTGGTAGCCCCAGGTCGGCAACCGGCTGTGAAGCAGAAAGCCCGACCTGCGAGGGTTGGAATCCTCCGGCTTCGGCCGGAGGAGGATGTCAAGGTGAGTACAAGCGTACGGGGCCGCCGTGCATGCTCTACCGGCTACCGGCGTACGGTCACCAGCCCGGCGTTGCGGGCCCGCTGCACGGCCGGGCCGATCGCGGCCGCCAGCGCCGCGACGTCCTCGCGCACCGAGGTGTGCCCGAGCGAGAACCGCAGCGAGGCGCGCGCCAGCAGCGGGTCGACGCCCATCGCGAGCAGCACGTGGCTGGGCTGCGGCACCCCGGCCGAGCAGGCCGAGCCGGTGGAGCACTCGATGCCCTGGGCGTCCAGCAGCATCAGCAGGGCGTCGCCCTCGCAGCCGGGGAAGGAGAAGTGGGCGTTGGCGGGCAGCCTGCCCTCCGCCGCCGGGTCGCCGTTGAGCACCGCGTCCGGGACGGCCGCCAGCACCCCGGCCACCAGCTCGTCGCGCAGCGCGCCCAGCGTCACCGTGTGCTCGGCCCGGTGCTCGACGGCCCAGGCCGCGGCGGCCGCGAAGCCGGCGGCGGCGGGGGCGTCCAGGGTGCCGGAGCGCACGTCGCGCTCCTGGCCGCCGCCGTGCAGCAGCGGTACGGGCGTGGCGCCGCGGGAGAGCAGCAGCGCGCCGATGCCGAACGGGCCGCCGATCTTGTGACCGGTGACGGTGAGCGCGGTGAGCCCCGACTCGGCGAAGGAGACCGGGACCTGGCCCAGCGCCTGCACCGCGTCGGCGTGCATCGGGATGCCGTACTCGGCGGCCACGGCGGCGAGTTCGCGCACCGGCTGGACGGTGCCGACCTCGTTGTTGGCCCACATCACGGTGACCAGGGCCACCGACGCGGGGTCGCGCTCGATCGCCGCCCGCAGTTCCGCGGGGTGCACCCGGCCGTACCCGTCCACCGGCAGGTACTCGACCGTCGCGCCCTCGTGCTCGGAGAGCCAGTGCACCGCGTCGAGCACCGCGTGGTGCTCGACCGGGCTGGACAGCACCCGGGTGCGGGCCGGATCGGCGCCCCGGCGGGACCAGTACAGGCCCTTGACCGCCAGGTTGTCCGACTCGGTGCCCCCGCCGGTGAACACGATCTCGCTCGGGCGGGCGCCCAGCGACTCGGCCAGCGACTCGCGGGACTCCTCGACCACCCGGCGGGCCCGGCGGCCGGCCGCGTGCAGGGCCGAGGCGTTGCCGACCACCCCCAGGTGCGCCGTCATCGCGGCGATCGCCTCGGGCAGCATCGGCGTGGTCGCCGCATGGTCCAGGTATGGCATAACCATCCGATTGTAGAGGCCGCGACCCGGGGCCCCACCCGGTGCGCACCGATCCGGCCACTGATCCGGCCACCGATCCGGCCACCGGTCCGGCCACTGATCCGGACGACGGCGTCCGGCACTGGTTTGTACCACTGTGCCGCCCAGCGGTTAGCCTGACGAACACTTCTCGAACGATCCAGGGGGGCGTCCATGTCGCAGTCGGTCGACCGCGCACTGACGCTGCTCGGCTCGCTCGGCGACGGACCGCTCTCGCTGGATCAGGCCGCGAGCAGCCTCGGGGTGCACAAGTCCACCGCGCTGCGGCTGCTGCGCACCCTGGAGGAGCACGGATTCGTCCGGCGCCAGCCCGACCTGCGCTACCGGGTCGGCGGCCGGGTGCTCTCGCTGGCCCACCGCGCACTGGAGGACTTCGACGTCCGGCAGGTCGCCGCGCCGTACCTGGCCGCGCTCAACGCCCGCTGCGGCTACACCGTCCAGCTGGCCGTTCTGCACGACGGCGAGGTCCTCTACCTGGACGAGGTGGGCCCGCCGCCCACCGCCCTGCCGCCCCGGATCGGACGCCGCGCCCCGGTGACCGGGACGGCGGTCGGGCGGGTGCTGCTCGCCGGGCTGCCGGAGGACGGCACCCGCGAGGAGGAGCTGCCGGCCGAGCTGGCGGCGGTGCGCCGCCGGGGCTGGGCGGCCGAGTCGGCCGAGCACCGGGAGCCGGTGACCTGCGTGGCCGCGCCGGTCGCGGGCAGCGGCGGGCGAACGGTCGCGGCCTGCGCGCTGAGCGCCCCGGCCAGCCAGGTGGCGCCGGCCGAACTGGCCCGGATGCTGCCGGAGCTGCTCTGCACGGCCGAGGCGATCTCCCTCGCGTACGGCGGCTCGCCTACTCCTCGCTGGTGCGAGAACCGTTGCGGTGCCAGGCCCGCGGGGCGCGCCAGCCGTACCTCAGGGCGAGCATCCGCAGCCCGAAGGCGGTGAGCGCGGCGGCCGTGCCGGTGGCGCCGGTGAGCCGGTTCGCGCCGATCAGCGCGGCCACCAGGGCGGCGCCGACCAGGGCCGGGACGGCGTAGATCTCGCGGTCCCAGCGCAGCAGCGAGGGGATCTCCCCGGCCAGCACGTCGCGGATCACGCCGCCGCCGGCCGCGGTCACCATGCCGAGCGCGATCGCGGCGACCGCGCCCAGCCCGTAGTCGTGCGCCTTGGCGGTGCCGGTGACGCAGAACAGCCCGAGGCCGAGGGCGTCCAGGGTCTGCACCGCGCGGTTGATCCGCTCGACCTCGGGGTGCAGGAAGAACACCACCAGTGCGGCCGCGAGCGGGGTCACGAAGTAGCCGAAGTTGCTGAAGGCGGCCACCGGCGTGGCCCCGATGACCAGGTCGCGGATCACCCCGCCGCCCAGGGCGGTGGCCTCCGCGAGCACACAGATCCCGAAGATGTCCATGTTCTTGCGGACGGCGAGCAGCCCCCCGGAGAGGGCGAAGACGAATATGCCGGCCAGGTCGAGCGACTGCTGGACGTCGGAGGGGAAGATCTGCGAGGTCACCCTACAACTATGACCTGTCGCGAAACCTTCCCCTCCGATTCGAACCTAGGAACCCGGATTCTCCGGTGCATTCTCAGGGCTGTGCCCATCGTTCCCCTCGCTCCGCTCAGGGAAGTGGCAGGCCACCTGGTGCCCGGTCTCGAGCGCCGTCAGGGGCGGCTCCTGGCTCGCGCACACGTCCTGCGCCTTCCAGCAGCGGGTGCGGAACCGGCAGCCGCTCGGCGGGTTGATCGGCGAGGGCACGTCGCCCTTGAGCAGGATGCGCTCGCGGCCGCCGCTCTGGCGCCGGCGCGGGTCCGGCACGGGGACGGCCGACATCAGGGCGTTGGTGTACGGGTGCATCGGGCTGCGGTAGAGCGAGTCGCGGTCGGCGATCTCGACGATCTTGCCGAGGTACATCACCGCCACCCGGTCGGAGACGTGCCGGACCACCGAGAGGTCGTGCGCGATGATCAGGTAGGTCAGGCCGAGCTCCTGCTGGAGGTCGTCCAGCAGGTTGACCACCTGCGCCTGGATCGACACGTCGAGCGCCGAGACCGGCTCGTCCGCGACGATCATCTTCGGCTTCAGCGCGAGCGCCCGGGCGATGCCGATGCGCTGGCGCTGGCCGCCGGAGAACTCGTGCGGGTAGCGGTTGTAGTGCTCGGGGCTGAGCCCGCACAGCTCCAGCAGGTCCTGGACGGCCTTCTTGACGCCGCCCTCCGGCTGGACGCCCTGGAGCCTGAACGGCGCGCTGACGATGGTGCCGACGGTGTGCCGCGGGTTCAGCGAGGAGTACGGGTCCTGGAAGATCATCTGGATGTCGCGGCGCAGTGGCCGCATCGCGCCGACGCCCAGGTGGGTGATGTCGGTGCCCTCGAACTGGATCTTCCCGCCGGTGGGTTCGTCGAGCCGGGTGATCAGCCGCCCCATCGTGGACTTGCCGCAGCCGGACTCGCCGACGACGCCCAGCGTCTCACCGGCGTTGACCGTGAAGTCGATGCCGTCGACGGCCCGCACCGCGCCGGTCTGGCGCCGGAGCAGTCCGCCGCGGATCGGGAAGTGCCGGGTCAGGCCGGTCACCTTCAGCAGCGGCTCGCGCTCGGGCGCGGGTGCCGGCGAAGGGATGGTCGCCCCCTGAGTGTCCGTCATCGGTTCTCTCCAGAAAGGTGGTACGGGGCCGGGCTCACAGCCGGGGCGCGATCTCTTCGGTGAAGATGCGGTGCCGCTCGTCGGCCGCCAGGTGGCAGGCCGCGTGGTGCCCGGGCGCGGCCTCGGTCAGCACCGGGACCTCGCTCGTGGAGCGCCCGCCGGTCAGGGCGGCGTACGGGCAGCGCGGGTGGAACGCGCAGCCGGACGGCACGTTGATCAGGCTGGGCGGGGTGCCCCGCACCGGGACGAGCCGCTCCTGCAGCTCTCGGTCCAGTCGCGGCATCGATCCCAACAGGCCCCAGGTGTAGGGGTGTTCGGGAGCGTCGAAGAGGCTCTCGGCGGGGCCGCGCTCGACGCACCTGCCGCCGTACATGACCAGGATGTCGTCGGCGAGCTCGGCGACCACCCCGAGGTCGTGGGTGATGATGATGACGGCGGAGCCGAACTCCTGCTGGAGGTCGCGGATGAGGTCCAGGATCTGCGCCTGGACGGTGACGTCCAGGGCGGTGGTGGGCTCGTCGGCGATCAGCAGCGAGGGGTCGTTGACCAGGGCCATGGCGATCATCGCGCGCTGGCGCATGCCGCCGGAGAACTGGTGCGGGTAGTCGTCCAGCCGGCGGTCGGGCTGCGGGATGCCGACCCGGTCGAGCATCTCGACGGCCCGGGCCCTGGCCTCCTTCTTGGAGGCCTTCGGGTGGTGCACCCGGTAGGCCTCGATGATCTGGGCGCCGACCGTGTAGTACGGGTGCATCGCGGTCAGCGGGTCCTGGAAGATCATCGCCAGTTCGCGACCGCGCAGTTGGCGCACCCGGTCCGGTCCGGCCGCGATCAGGTCCTCGCCGTCGAGCAGGATCTCGCCGCTGATCCGGGCCCGCTTGGAGCGGTGCAGGCCCATGATGCCGAGCGAGGTGACGGACTTCCCGGAGCCGGACTCGCCGACGATGCCGAGGGTGCGGCCCTTGTGCAGGTCGAAGCTGACCCCGTCCACCGAGCGGACCAGGCCGTCGTCGGTGTCGAAGTGGATCCGCAGGTCGCGGACGGACAGGAACGGGTCTCCCAGAGGAGCGGGAGCGGAGTCCGCCGGGGTCTTCTGGAGGTCGGTCACGAGAGCCTCACGCGGGGGTCGACGAGGGCGTACAGGAGGTCGACCACGAGGTTGCAGACGACGATGAAGAAGGCGGCCAGCAGCGTGACGCCGAGGACCTTGGGCAGGTCGTTGTCGGTGATCGCCTGGACGGCGAACTGGCCGACGCCGTTGAGCGAGAAGACCTGCTCGGTGATCAGCGCACCGCCGAGCAGCAGACCGAGGTCCATGCCGAAGATGGTGACGATCGGGGTGAGCGCGGAGCGCAGTCCGTGCTTGACGACCACCTTGCGCTCGACCAGGCCCTTGGCCCGGGCGGTGCGGATGTAGTCCTCGCTCATCGTCTCCAGCATCCCGGCGCGGGTGAGCCGGGCGTAGAGCGCGGAGTAGAGGAAGGCCAGCGAGATCCACGGGAGGATCAGGTTGCGGGCCCACATCAGCGGGTCGTCGGTGAAGTTCACGTAGTGCAGGTTGTCCAGGATCGGCCACTCGTAGCTGAAGACCGTCAGCAGCAGGGCGCCGGTGAAGAAGACCGGCAGCGAGACGCCGGCCAGGGCGACGCCCATGGAGAGCCGGTCGAAGATCGACCGCGGCTTGAGCGCGGAGATCACGCCGGTGGTGATGCCGGAGATCAGCCAGAGCACCGCCGCGCCGATGGCGAGCGAGATGGTGACCGGGATCCGGCTCGTCATCTCCGGCCAGACCTCCAGGTGGTTCTTGAAGGAGTAGCCGAAGCAGGGCACGTGGCAGGTGGCCGGTTCCGGGCCGAACTTGTACTCGGCGCCGCTGACCAGCGCCTTCAGGAAGTTCCCGTACTGGGCGTACAGCGGCTGGTCGAAGCCGAGGTTCTGCTTGACCGCCGCGATCGCCTCGGGCGACGGGTTCTTCCCGATGTACTGCGCGGCCAGCTGGTCGGTGGTCTCGCCGGCGATGCGCGGGAGCAGGAAGAAGATCGCGAAGGTGACCGCGCTGACGACCAGCAGCAGCACCGCGGCCGCGAGGATCCTGCGAACGATGTAGGCAAACACAGTTGGGCGGCTCCGGCGGCCCGCCGCCGTCCGGGATCTTCCGGACGGCGGCGGGCGCCGCTGCCTTCACCTGCCTTCAGGGATGCGGAGCCAGGCTCTTTACTTGGTGGTGCCGATGTTCAGGTAGTCGTACTCGCCCGAGAAGGCCGGGGTGGACGCGACGTTGGTGGCGCTGTCCGGGCGGTACAGGAAGACCTTGAAGTCGGTCAGCGGGACGTACACCGCGGACTCCATGACCTTCTTGTCGATGTCGCCGTAGATCTTCTCGCGGGCGGCCTTGTCCGGGTTGACGGCGGCGTCGTCGATCATCTTGTTGACGGCCGGGTCGTTCAGCTGGGCCAGGTTGCTGTTGCCGGACGGCTTGATCGCGCGGCCGTCGACGATCTGCTGCAGGAAGCCGTAGCCGGTCGGCCAGTCGGCGCCCCACTGCATCATCATCAGGCCGATGTTGTGGTCCTGGGTGTACTGCGGGGCACCGGCCGAGTCGGTCAGGTACTTGCCCTGCGGGAACTGCTGGATCTCGACGTTGATGCCGATGTTCTTCAGCTGCGCCTGGATCTGGGTGGCCGCGGCGACCTCGGTCGCGCGCTCGGTGCGGGCGGTCAGGACGGTGCTGAAGCCGCCGTCCTTGCCGCAGGCCTTCAGGGAGTCCTTGGCCTTGGCCTGGTCGCCCTTGTTGTCCTTGGTCTCGTACAGGTTGAAGTCCTGGTGGCCCGGGATGTCCGGCGGGAGCACGGTGTTGGCCACCTGGCCGCGGATCGGGCCGCCGAGCGCGGTCTGCACCGCGACCTTGTCGATCGCGTACTGGACGGCCTTGCGGCAGTCGATGTTGTCGAACGGCGCGACCTTGGTGTTGATCGCCATGTAGACCAGGCGGCCGCCGTAGGCGTTGTCGGTCTTGGCCTTGAGCTTCGGGTCGCGCAGGATCTGCGCCTGGGTCTGCGGGTCGACGCCGCCGCCCACCAGGTCGACCTGGGCGTTGCCGGCCAGCAGGTCCTTGTCGATGGTGGCCTGGTCGATGTTCATCTTGAGCACGATCTTGTCCGCCAGCTGCTTGCGGATCGGGTCGGTGCTCTTGTCCCAGTTGGTGTTCGGGACCAGGACGGCCTGCTTGCCGTCCTCGTAGGACTCGAACTTGTAGGTGCCCGAGGACACGATGTGCTTCACGTAGTCGGCACCGGTGTCCTTGGCCTGCGGGACCGGCGCGGTCTGCGGGGCGCTGACCAGGTAGTCGAAGTCGGCGAAGGGGTGCTGCAGGTGGAAGACGATCGTGGTGTCGTCCGGGGTCTCGATCGACTTCAGGTCGCCGGTCTTGTCCTTGTACGGGCCCTGGTACGGCGTCGGGTTGTCGACCAGCAGGTCGTGGAAGTACGTCGGGCCGTTGGAGTTCACCTCGGGCGCGTAGTTCGAGCGCTCCACGGCGTACTTGACGTCCTTGGAGGTGATCGGGGTGCCGTCGTCGTACTTCAGGCCCGCGCGCAGCTTGTACGTCCAGGTCAGGCCGTCCGCGCTGGGCTGGCCCATCGACTCGGCGAGGTCCGGGACCAGCTTGTTGCCGTCCGCGCCGGCGGCCGGGTTGAAGGTGGTCAGCGGACGGCCGTACAGGCGCGAGAAGTTGTAGATGTACGCGTAGTACGTGTTGCCCGGGTCGAGGGAGTCCGGGGTGCCCTTCATCTCGTAGGTGACCGTCCCCCCCTTCTTGTCCGAGGCGTTGACGATCTGCTTGGTGGCCGCGTCGGCACCGCCGCCGCCCGCGTTGCCGGAGGAGGAAGAGGAGCTGTCGCCGCTCTTGGAACTGGACGAACAACCGGTGACGACCAGGACCGCGGCAGCGGCCGCGGCGGTCAGCGCGACGGTACGGGACCTACGCATGGGTGGGATCAACCCCTTGAGGTGTGGAGGAAGGAGGGTCCTGACGGTGAGTCAGTTGCTCTTGGGATCGAGGGCGTCACGCAGCCCGTCGCCGAGCAGGTTGAACGCGAGCACGGTGATGAAGATCGCCAGGCCGGGGACCACCATGTACTGGGGGTCCACCTGGTAGTAGTTCTTCGCGTCGGCGAGCATGCCGCCCCAGGAGGACTGCGGGGGCTGGATGCCGACGCCGAGGAAGCTCAGGCCGGCCTCGAAGAGGATGTTGGTCGGGATCAGCAGGGTCGAGTAGACCAGGATCGGGCCGACCAGGTTCGGCAGCAGCTCCTTGAACAGGATGAACGGGCCGCGGGCGCCGAGGCTGCGGGCCGCGTGGACGAACTCCCGCTCGCGCAGCGAGAGGGTCTGTCCGCGCACGATCCGGCCCATGTAGGGCCAGTTGAAGAATCCGATCACGAAGATCAGCACCATGATGTGCAGCGGGAGGCCGTGCAGGCCGAACGCGCCGCCCTGGAGCGAGGCGGAGATCGCGATGGCGAACAGCAGCAGCGGGAACGCCAGGAAGACGTCCATCAACCGGCTGATCACGGTGTCCACCCAGCCGCCGTAGTAGCCGGCCATCACGCCGAGCACGGTGCCGAGGGTGTTGGACAGGACGGTCGCGCCGAAGGCGACCAGCAGGGAGACCCAGGAGCCGTCGACCACGCGGGCGAGCAGGTCGCGGCCCTGCAGCGGGTCGATGCCGAGCGGGTGGTCCGCGCTCATCCCGCCCCAGTCGCCGAGCGGGAGTCCACCGAGGTCGGCGTCCAGCAGATCGGTGTTCGGCTGGTCGGGGTCGAGCCCGAACAGGGACTCCAGCGGCCCTGCCAGGAGGGCCAGCAGGATCAGCAGGATCACCACGATGCCGCCGGCGACGGCGGCCTTGTCCCGCTTGAAGCGGGTCCAGGCGATCCGACCGAGGGAACGGCCCTCGATCGTCTTGGCCGGGCTCGGGGAGGCGGGTGCCTCGGGTTCGTTCCCGGCGGTTGTCATGGGTGCGGTCATGGTCAGTTGGTCCCCTCGCCGACGGTGGCCGGCCCACGGGTGCCGGGCGCCGGTTCGGCGGTACGGCTGCGGACGTGCGGAGGTGCTGGGTGCAGGTGTTCGCGGCAGTACGTCGTGCACGGGTACTGCCTCCACGCGGGATGGGCGTCGCGTGGATCGAGCGGTCGGCGTGCGCGTTCACCTTCGTGGGGTTTCCAGTACGCGCGATGCGTTGCGCAGAACTCTCTGCCATCCGAACTGGCTTGCGCCAGCCCTGACAAGCGACAGATGCCCAACTGTGATCTGCACGCATGCACCTTCCCGATCTTCGGCATATCCCTCTTCACACGGCTGTAACTGCCATGTCAAGATGGGCCGGCGCCCGGAACGGAAATTCGTCCCGAAAGCACCGAAGCCGACCTGATCAGGGATCAAGTCGGCTTCGTGGCAGAGGCTTTAACAAGAACGGGTTTTGGCAATCAGCGGCCGGGGTATCCGGGCCACGGCGGCTGGGGCTGCTGCCCCCAGCCCGGTGCGGGCGGCTGGGTGCCGTAAGCCCACCCCTGAGACGGCTGCCCGGGCATCGACTGACCGGGGATCGGCCGGCCCGGCATCGACTGCCCCGGGTACGGCGGCGGCACCGGCGGGTACGGGCCCGTCGGCGGGCGGCCCGCCTCCCGGTCGAAGAACGGCCGCGCGTTGGCGCGCATCCACAGCGCCACCGGGTCGTACTCGTCCGCCATCGCCACCGTGGACACCGCGAGACCCTCCGGGGCCACCGCGATCGCCCGCTGCATCAGCGCCCGCACCGCCTCCACCGCCGGCGGCGAACTCTCGTACAGGTCGAGGCCGATCGCCAGGTACGGCTCCCCCACCGAGGGCTGCACCCAGGCCCGGCGCAGCGCCCGGACGGCGCGCACCTCGCCCGCCTGCCGCTCCAGCAGTGCGAAGAACTGCTGGGCGTTCACCTGCGGCTCGCTCAGCTTCAACGGACCGGCCGGCAGCCGGTCCAGGCCCGCGGCGATCCGCCGCAGGTCCGCCCACGGCACCCCGACCCCGCCGCCCGGCGCGTGCGGGTTGAGCCACAGGCCCCAGCGGGTGCGGTACAGCGACGCCGCGATCTCCCGCCCGGAGATGACCTCGTGGGCCCGCGCCCAGCCGGAGGCCGTCAGCTGCTCGGGCGAGGTGACGGCCGGCGCGTAGCCGTGGCCGCTGATCTCCATGTTCCCGTACTGGGCGTCCGGACTGCCCGGGCTGCCGTGCCACAGCAGCATCAGGACCTGGCCCTCGGCCAGCGCGTGCAGCAGCCGCTCGTACGCGTCCCAGCGCTCCGGCGCGACCTCGCGCAGGGCCTGCTCCAGCGCGCCCGGATCCGCGCCCGGGCGCCCGGCCGGTGCCTGGCCCCAGGGCCCCGGCACCCCGCCCGCTCCCGTTCCCGCACTCATGCGCCCACCTCGCCGCGCCTCGTTCCTGAACCCGCCGGCCCGTCAGCCGCCTGCACGCACCCTATGGCGCGGCAACGGCCGCCGCCACGGCGACGTGCCTGTGAAGGATCCCCGCTCACACCCGCGAGTAGAAGGGCATGACCTGGGTCAGCAGCCACTCGACCACCGGGTCGTCGGCGAGGTCGAGCAGCACGAGGTGGACGCCGCCCGGCAGCGGCGCGGTTCCCAGGGCCCGCCCGAGCGCCTCGTTCACCGCCCCCGGGTCGGCCGGGGCCGCCGGGTCCAGCTGGACGCCCACGAACATCACGGTCGGCTCGCCCTCGATGCTGGCCAGCGCCCTGCGCGCGGTCAGGACACCCGGCAGGGCCGACAGTTCGGCCCGGCAGGCGGCCAGGAAGTGCTCCGGGTCCTCGCCCGGCACCGGCTCGCGCAGCGCCACCCGGCCGCCGGTCGGCGTCTCCGGCGCGTTCTCGGTGTGCTCCCAGCGGGCGGCCTCCCGAGGGCCCCGGCGCAGCTCCGCCACGCCCTGCGGAGGCACCGGGATGCCCACCGCCGCCTCCGGGTTGACCGCGATGCCCACGCCCAGCGGCAGTCCGCGGGCGAACTCCCAGGCCGGCGCGATCGCGAAGGCCATCCCCGGCGCCTGCTGCAGGAACACCTCCTGCGAGGAGAACACCGGCACGTACGGGGCCCCGGCCAGCTCGACGGTCGGCAGGTCCAGCGACTGCCCGTTCGGGTCGCCCCCGGCCGGCAGCGGGATCCACACCTGGCTGCGGGCCAGCACCTCGATCACCCGCGGCGTCGCCCCCGGGTCGCCCAGCGCGGCCGTCAGCACCTGCTCCAGCTCGTTCGCCGGCCACGCGCCGCCCGACGGCGCCGCCTGCGGCCCGTCCCACCCCTGCTGCTGCTCCACCGGGTACCCCATGCGCCGCCGTCCGCCCTCGTGCCGGGTCGGCCGCCCACTGCTGCGCCGACGCGGAAGAGTTTAGGGCTCGTGTTCGGCTCCGTGCCGTGTGACCGGGTCCCCCCTCCCCTCCTCCGCGCGGACGTGCCATGATGTGCGCGTCCGACGGCATGCGCCGCGGGCCCCCACAACTCCACACCGGCCGCTCGAACCCGCGCGGGAGAGCCCGGAGTGCCCCGCAGGGGGCACAGCCGGCGCCGAAGGAGCAAGTCCTCCCCGGAATCTCTCAGGCCCCCCTACCGCGCGGGTTAGGCACATCTGGAAAGCGGCGCACGGCCCTGTCGCGCGCCCACCCACGGTGCAAGCCGCCGTCCTGTCCCCGATGCTGGAACCAGCTGATGCTGGCACCAGCTGCGGGCAGGTGGGCGGTGAAGCTCTCAGGTTCGACGACAGATGGGGAGACCCACGCCGCCGCATGCCCGCGCGCAGGGTCGGTCCCGAGCGGGTCCGGTTCCGGCGCGCGCACCCCTGAGTGCCCCGACCGAGGAGTTCCTGGCCATGTCGTCCCTCCGCCTCACCGCGCTCGACGCGCTGCACCGCGCCCTCGGCGCGACCATGACCGACTTCGCCGGCTGGGACATGCCGCTGCGCTACGGCAGCGAGCGCGAGGAGCACCTCGCCGTCCGCACCAAGGCCGGCCTGTTCGACCTCTCGCACATGGGCGAGATCACCGTCACCGGCCCGCAGGCCGGCGAGATGCTGGACCACGCCCTGGTCGGCTTCGTCTCGGCGCTCGGCGTGCTGCGCGCCCGCTACACCATGATCTGCGCCGAGGACGGCGGCATCCTGGACGACCTGATCGTCTACCGCCTGCGCGAGGACGCCTTCCTGGTGGTCGCCAACGCCTCCAACGCCCAGCTGGTGCTGGACGAGCTGATCGCCCGCGCCAAGGGCTTCGACGCCGTCGTCACCGACGACCGCGACACCTACGCGCTGATCGCCGTCCAGGGCCCGGAGGCCACCGCCATCCTGGCGAAGACCACCGACGCCGACCTGCCCGGCCTGAAGTACTACGCGATCCTCCCGGCGAAGGTGGCCGGCCGCGAGGTGCTGCTGGCCCGCACCGGCTACACCGGCGAGGACGGCTTCGAGATCTTCTGCCACCCGGTCGACGCCGAGCCCGTCTGGCAGGCGCTGACCGCCGCGGGCGAGGGCCACGGCCTGGTCCCCTGCGGCCTGTCCTGCCGCGACACGCTGCGCCTGGAGGCGGGCATGCCGCTGTACGGGCACGAGCTGTCCACCGACCTGACCCCGTTCGACGCGGGCCTGGGCCGGGTCGTCCGCTTCGACAAGACCACCAACGACGGCGCGTTCGTCGGCCGCAAGGCGCTGGAGCAGGCGGCGGCCGCGGCCGAGAGCAACCCGCCGAAGGTGCTGGTCGGCCTGGTCTCCGAGGGCAAGCGCGTGCCGCGCGCCGAGTACACGGTGGTCTCCACCGACGGCGCCCCGATCGGCCGGATCACCTCCGGCGCGCCGTCCCCGACGCTGGGGAAGCCGATCGCGATGGCCTACGTCGACGCGGCCCACGCCGAGCCGGGCACCACCGTCGCGGTGGACGTGCGCGGCAAGCACGAGCCCGTCCAGGTCGTGGCGCTGCCGTTCTACAAGCGCGCCCGCTGAGGCCTCGCAGGACCCCTCGATTTCCCATACACGCACGTCGGAGCCGTCCGTGCGGCGGCCCGCTGCGTCGTACCCGCTTCCCATCCTGGAGAATGACGCCATGAGCAACCCCCAGCACCTGCAGTACACCAAGGAGCACGAGTGGCTGACCGCCGCCGTGGACGGTGTCTCCACGGTCGGCATCACCAAGCACGCCGCCGACGCGCTCGGTGACATCGTCTACGTGCAGCTGCCCGAGGTCGGCGACACCGTGACCGCCGGCGAGACCTGTGGCGAGCTGGAGTCCACCAAGTCGGTCAGCGACCTGTACTCCCCGGTGACCGGCGAGGTCACCGAGGTCAACCAGGACGTCCTGGACGACAACGCCCTGGTCAACAGCGCCCCGTTCGAGGCCGGCTGGCTGTTCAAGGTCCGCGTCGAGGCCACCGACGAGCTGCTCAGCGCCGACGAGTACGACGCGCTCACCAACCCCCAGGGCTGAGCCCCGCAGGGACGGGCCGCGGCAGCGGTCCGTCCCGCCCCGGCCCCTTTCCCTCCTCCTCCCGGGAAGACCACACCATGACGGTTCTCAACCAGTCCCTGCACGCCCTCGACCCGGAGATCGCCGCCGCGGTCGACGCCGAGCTGCACCGCCAGCAGACCACCCTGGAGATGATCGCCTCCGAGAACTTCGCCCCGGTGGCGGTCATGGAGGCCCAGGGCTCGGTGCTCACCAACAAGTACGCCGAGGGCTACCCCGGCCGCCGCTACTACGGCGGTTGCGAGCACGTCGACGTGGTCGAGCAGATCGCGATCGACCGCATCAAGGCCCTGTTCGGCGCCGAGCACGCCAACGTCCAGCCGCACTCCGGCGCGCAGGCCAACGCCGCCGCGATGTTCGCGCTGATCCAGCCGGGCGACACCATCCTGGGCCTGAACCTGGCCCACGGCGGTCACCTGACCCACGGCATGAAGATCAACTTCTCCGGCAAGCTCTACAACGTGGTCGCGTACCACGTCGACGAGAAGACCGGTCAGGTCGACATGGCCGAGGTCGAGCGCCTGGCCAAGGAGCACCAGCCGAAGCTGATCATCGCCGGCTGGTCCGCCTACCCGCGCCAGCTGGACTTCGCCGAGTTCCGCCGGGTCGCCGACGAGGTCGGCGCGCTGCTCATGGTGGACATGGCCCACTTCGCCGGCCTGGTGGCCGCGGGCCTGCACCCGAACCCGGTGCCGTACGCGGACGTGGTCACCACCACCACCCACAAGACCCTGGGCGGCCCGCGCGGCGGCGTCATCCTGTCCAAGGCCGAGTGGGCCAAGAAGATCAACTCCGCTGTCTTCCCCGGCCAGCAGGGCGGCCCGCTGGAGCACGTGATCGCGGGCAAGGCCGTCGCCTTCAAGGTCGCCGCCTCGGAGGAGTTCAAGGAGCGCCAGCAGCGCACCCTGGAGGGCGCCAAGATCCTCGCCGAGCGCCTGCTGCAGGCCGACGTCGCCGAGGCCGGCGCCTCCGTGCTGTCCGGCGGCACCGACGTCCACCTGGTCCTGGTCGACCTGCGCAACAGCCAGCTCGACGGCCAGCAGGCGGAGGACCGGCTGCACGAGGTCGGCATCACCGTCAACCGCAACGCCGTTCCGAACGACCCGCGCCCGCCGATGGTCACCTCCGGCCTGCGCATCGGCACCCCGGCCCTGGCCACCCGCGGCTTCAAGGCCGAGGACTTCCGCGAGGTCGCCGACATCATCGCCGAGGCGCTCAAGCCCGCCTTCGACGAGACCGTCGCCGCCGCCCTGAAGGCCCGGGTCACCGCCCTGGCCGAGAAGTACCCGCTCTACCCGAACCTGGCCGGCCAGGAGTGATCCCGTTCGGGATGAGGTGACCGGCCTCACCCCGCCGGTGCACCTGCGGCCCCGGGGCACCGCGCACACTGGACAGTGCGCGCGGTGCCCCGTCCCGTGTCATCCCCCTGCCCGCAAGTCCTTCCACGAGACCAGACAAGGACGTCCCCCGTGGCCATCAGCGTCTTCGACCTCTTCTCCATCGGCATCGGTCCGTCGAGTTCCCACACCGTCGGCCCGATGCGCGCGGCCCGGATGTTCGCCCGCCGGCTGCGCTCCGAAGGCCTGCTGGACCGGGTCACCGGCGTGCGCGCCGAGCTGTACGGCTCGCTGGGCGCCACCGGCCACGGCCACGGCACCCCGAAGGCCGTCCTGCTGGGGCTGGAGGACAACTCGCCCCGCACCGTCGACGTCGACCAGGCGGACAAGGACGTCGAGCGGATCATCGCCGAGAAGCGGCTCAGCCTGCTCGGCGAGCACCCCGTCGACTTCGACCCCGACACCCAGCTGGTCCTGCACCGGCGCCGCTCGCTGCCGTACCACGCCAACGGCATGACCCTGTGGGCCTACGCGGCGGACGGCTCCACGCTGCTGGAGAAGACCTACTACTCGGTCGGCGGCGGCTTCGTCGTGGACGAGGACGCGATCGGCGCGGACCGGGTCAAGCCCGACGACACCGCGCTGCGCTACCCCTTCCGCACCGGCGAGGAGCTGCTGCGGCTCACCCGGGAGACCGGGCTGTCGATCTCCGGCCTGATGCTGGAGAACGAGAAGGCCTGGCGCAGCGAGGAGGAGATCCGGACCGGTCTGCTGGAGATCTGGTCCGTGATGCAGGAGTGCGTGCGGGCCGGCATGACCCGCGAGGGCATCCTGCCGGGCGGGCTGAAGGTCCGCCGCCGCGCCGCCTCGGGCGCCCGGGCGCTGCGCGCCGAGGGGATCGGCCCGGCCAACGCGATGGAGTGGGTGACGCTCTACGCCATGGCGGTCAACGAGGAGAACGCCTCCGGGCGCCGGGTGGTCACCGCGCCCACCAACGGCGCGGCGGGCATCATCCCGGCCGTCCTGCACTACTACCTGAACTTCATCCCGGGCGCCGACGAGGACGGCATCGTCCGCTTCCTCCTCGCGGCCGGCGCCATCGGCATGCTCTTCAAGGAGAACGCCTCCATCTCCGGCGCCGAGGTCGGCTGCCAGGGCGAGGTCGGCTCCGCCTGCTCGATGGCCGCGGGCGGCCTCGCCGAGGTTCTCGGCGGCACCCCCGAGCAGGTCGAGAACGCCGCCGAGATCGGCATCGAGCACAACCTCGGCCTCACCTGCGACCCGGTCGGCGGCCTGGTCCAGATCCCCTGCATCGAGCGCAACGGCATGGCGTCGGTCAAGGCCGTCACCGCGGCCCGGATGGCGCTGCGCGGCGACGGGCGCCACCACGTCTCGCTGGACAAGGCGATCAAGACGATGAAGGAGACCGGCGCCGACATGAAGATCAAGTACAAGGAGACCTCGCGCGGCGGCCTCGCCGTGAACGTCATCGAGTGCTGATCACGGACGCCTGACGGTCGGCCCCCGGACGCAACCCCGTAGCGCCCGGGGGCCGACCCGCTAGTTCGGGACCGCCGCCCGCTCCGCCGGCGCCGCGGCTTCCCGCGGCTCCGGTGCGGAGGCCGGCCGGGCCAGGCAGGCGACCGCCGTCGCCACCGCCGCCAGGGCTGCGCCCCCGGCCACCGTGCCGTGCAGCCCGCTGGTGACCGCCGTCCCGACGGCGTCCCGGACGGCCGGCGGAAGGCCCGCCAGCGAGGCCGGGGTGAGGCCGCCACCGCCGGTCAGCCGTCCGGCCTCGGCCGGGCCCAGCCGCGCCCCCAGCGAGGCGGTCAGCCGTGCCGTGTAGACCGCGCCCAGGGCGGCCGTCCCGAGCGAGCCGCCGATGCTGCGCAGCAGGGTCACCACGCCCATCGCGGCACCCATGTCCCGGCGCGGCACGGCGGCCATCGAGGTCAGCATGGTGCTCTGCATCAGCAGTCCGATGCCGATCCCGGCGACGGCGGTGAGCCCGGAGGCCAACGCCACCGGCGTGTCCGTCCCCAGGAGCAGCAGGAGCGCGGCCCCGGCCAGGGCCAGCACCCCGCCCAGCAGCGGGTAGCGCCGCTCGCCGCCGGGCCGGCCCATCAGCCGGGCGGTGACCAGCTGGGTGCCCATCATGCCGAGCATCAGCGGCAGCAGGAGCAGCCCGCCGGTGGTCGGCGACGCGCCCTGGACGAGCTGGAGGTACTGCGGCAGGTAGCCGATCAGGGCGAGCATGACCGCGCCGGTGAGGAAGCCCAGCACCTGGGACACCGTGAAGTTGCGGTTGCGGAACAGCGCGGGCGGGACCAGCGGTCCGGGGGCGCGCCGCTCGGTCCGGACGAACAGGGCCAGCGCGGCGACCGCGACCGCCCCCGTTCCGAGGATCAGCGGGGACGTCCAGGCGTACAGCGTCCCGCCCCAGCTGCTGACCAGGGTGAGCCCGAGGATGCCGGTGGTCAGCAGGACGACCCCGGCCCGGTCGAAGGGGGCGCGGGCCCGCTCGGCCTTCGGCAGCCGCACCCCGGCGCCGACCGCGAGCAGGGCGAACACGCCGACCGGCAGGTTGACGTAGAAGGCCCAGCGCCAGCTGAGCCGGTCGGTGAGCAAGCCGCCGAGCAGCGGGCCGCCGACGAAGGCGATCGGCATCAGCACGCCGATCACCGACTGCACCCGGCCCCGGTCGGAGGCGGGCACGAGCACCCCGATCACCGAGAGCGCGCCGACCATCAGGCCGCCGGCGCCGATCCCCTGGAGCGCCCGGAAGGCGATCAACTGGCCCATGTCCTGCGACAGCCCGGAGAGCATCGAGCCGACCAGGAACACCGCGACCGCCCACTGGTACGCGCCCTTGCGGCCGTACAGGTCGCCGAGCCGGCCCCACAGCGGGGTGGCGGCGGCGGAGGTGAGCAGGTAGGCGGTGACCGCCCAGGCGAGGTGTTCCAGTCCGCCGAGGTCGCCGACGACGGTCGGCAGCGCGGTGCCGATGATCTGGCCGTCGAGGGCCGAGAGGAAGATGCCGAGCATCAGCCCGAGCACGCCGAGCAGTGGCGGCTTGGGGCGGTCGTCGAGCGGTTCCGCGGTCATGGCCGTTCCCCCTTTCCGGGGCTCAGGCGGCGAACGGGCGGGTCTGCCGGGCGTCCCGCAGCGCGTGGGCCCACCAGGCCAGCTGGTCGAGCAGGGTCTTGGCGGCGGCGTCGGCGGCCGGGTCGCGCGGCTTGCCGTCAGCGTCGAAGGCCTGCGCGGCGCCGTGGAAGCTGACCGTGTTGCGGATCGTCACGCTGTTCAACTCGGCCATCACCACGCGCAGTTGCTCCACCGCCCGGAGGCCGCCGGAGAGCCCGCCGTAGGAGACGAAACCGATCGGCTTGCCGTGCCACTGCTGGTTGTGCCAGTCGATGGCGTTCTTCAGCGGGGCCGGAAAGCTGTGATTGTACTCGGGCGTGACGAACACGAAGGCGTCGGCGGCCGCCAGCCTGGGCGATACGGCCGCCAGCAACTCGGCCTCGCCGGGCGGCAGTTCGCCGCCGAAGGACGGAAAGACGGTGGGCAGCGGGGTGGCGGCCAGGTCGACCAGGTCGGCGGTCATGTCCTCGCGGGCGCCCAGGTGGCCGAGCAGCCAGTCGGCGACGACCGGGCCGAAGCGGCCGGTGCGGGTGCTGCCGAGGATGACCGCGATCTTCAGGTCCTGATCGATGGACATGATTGTTCCCCCTCCGGGACGATGTGTACGCCGTATCGGCTCGATACAACGTACACACGATTGTGTACGGCGTCCACTCTCGGAATACGCCGTACACGCGAGTGGTACGGTGGACACCTCCAGCCGGAAGGAGCCCGCCCCCATGCCCGCTCAGCAGGCCCCCACCGGGGACAGCGACGCCGCAGCCGACGACCGCGACAAGCCGCAGCCCTCACTCTGGGAGCGGCTCGACCGCCCCTCCCCCGCGCCGCGCACCACCCTGACCCCGCACCGGATCGCCGAGGCCGCGGTCGCCATCGCCGACACCGAGGGCCTGGACGCCGTCACCATGCGCCGCCTCGCCACAGCCCTCGGCGTGGCCCCGATGGCCGCCTACCGGTACGTCTCCGGCAAGGACGAACTCATCGAGCTGATGGTCGACTTCGTGTACGGGCAGCTCCCCCTGGACACCCCCGCCGACGGCTGGCGCGAAGCCATGCACTCCCTCGCCGTCCACCTGCGCGCCATGAACCTGGCCCACCCCTGGATCGCCCGGGCGGCCACCCCGTTCTCCCTCAGCCCCAACCAACTCGCCGTCCCGGAAAGAGCGTTCGCCGCCCTCGCCGAACGCGGCCTGGACGCCGACACCACCATGGCGGTCTTCCGCACCGTCGCCGTCTACGTCCACGGCTCGTCCGCCTCCGAGGTCGCCCTTGAGGACCTGCGCCGCGCCCGCGGCTGGTCCGACGGCGACGAGACCCGGGCCGGCCTGGCCCCCCGGATGACCTACCTGATGGGCACCGGCCGCTACCCCTCCTACCAGCAGTACCTGCAGCAGGCCACCCGCAAGGACGACCCCGACTGGCACTTCACCACCGGCCTCGACTGCGTCCTCGACGGCATCGCCGCCCACTTCGGCATCTGAGCCCGCTACGACCCCGCCGCCTCCAGTCGGGCAGCGACGGCCGACAGCCGCCCCATGGCACGCGCCCCGCCGAGCCCGTCCATGTAGTCGCGGACGTGCACCAGTTGCCCTCCCCGGGCCCGCATCACCAGCAGTCCGGGGAGGGCGAACCTTCGAACCCCCGTGGGAGGCGCTGTCGGGGGCCTCTCGTACGCTCTCGACCGATCGATCGCGGAGCTGAAGAGCGGGACGGGGAACGGGAATGCCGAACGTGATGGACCTGCCGGAGGGGCTGACGCACGAGCCCAGTCGCGAGCACCTGTTGACGGAAGGGCTGCCCGGGGACGGCGCGTTCCTGGAGTTCCGCGCTCCCGTCGCTGCGCCGGGTGGGGACGGGCGCTGGTTCGCCATCGGTGAGGCGGTGTACGGCGAGCCGGTCGTCCTCGACGGTGCGACGGGTGAGGTCCGGCTCGGCGATGGTCCCGAGGGTGACGCGCTCGCCACCTCGCTGCCCGCGCTCGTCGCCCTGGTCCGGGAGGTCGAGGCGGTCGCGACCGGCGCCGGGGACCCCGGCGCCCACGGGGGCCGCCGGGGCGCGGCGGTGGTGGGCGCCGTGGTGACGGCCGCCGAGCGGCGGATGCGGGCGGTCGACGAGCCGCTGTTCGCCGGTACCGCCCGGCCGGCGCACTGGTGCACGGCGCTGCTGGTCGCGTCGCTGGCCTGGGGTGCCCGCCCCGGCGAACCGGGCGGCCCCGCCTACGTCTTCGAACCGGACCTCGTCGCGGACCTCGCCCGGCTGGTCGGCGATGACGGGGACGGCGCCGTCCGCCGCTACCGGGCCGAGGACCTGCCCGACGAGTTCACCCACGAGCCGACCCGTCGGCTCCTCGTCGAGGCGGGCCTACCGCTGGACAGCGAGATGTTCGGCGTCGACCCCGACGACCCGCTCGCCGCCCTGGACTCCACCCACCCCGGCCGCCTCGCCCTCGCCTACTGGCCGCACGACCTGGTGATCGCACTCGACGGCGCGACCGGCCGCCTGGAGCTGCCCGGCCTGTACGGGGCCGACGACCCGGCGTCGTACCTGCACCGGGACGTCTCCGCCCTGCTCTACGCCCTGTGGACGTACGAGCGGCTGCGCGCCGACCACGACCGCTGGGAGTGCGTGGAGGACGAGGACGAGGGCGAGGACTGGCACGTGTTCGACCCCCAGTCGTTCCTGCGGACCGTCGTCGAGGATCTGGTCGAGCGGGTGGACCCAGAGGCCTGGGCGACCCCTCGCCACTCCTGGCGCCTCCTCGCGGAAGACCCGTACACCGGCGGCCTCCTGGGCTGAGCGGCCCGTCCGCCGCACCAGAAGTCGGACGGGCCGACTTCCTGTGCGGCAGCAACCGCCTACCGCCGGGCGGGGAGGGTCAGGACCGCCAGGCCGCCCGCGAGCACCGCGAGCCCGCACCAGGACACCGTCGGCAGGCGCTCGCCCAGGGCCGCGACGCCGAGGACGGCGGCGACAGCGGGTTCGGCAAGGGTCAACGTGGTGGCGATCTGCGCCGGGGTGTGCCGCAGTCCGTGGCCGAAGAGCCGGTAGGCGAGGAAGGTGGTGACCACCCCGAGGTGCAGCACCACGCCCGCCCCACGCACCGAGAGCAGCCAGCCGGTCGGACCGGCGAGCAGCACCGGCAGCACCAGCACGGCCGCCCCGCCGAACATCGCGCCCATCACCCCGCCGGACGGGTGCCCGGCCGCGATCAGCCGCCCGGCGATCAGCGAGTACACCGCGTACGAGAGTCCCGAGAGCGCCGCCAACAGCGCCCCGAGAAGATCCACCGTCGAGCCGCCACCGGTGAGTTGGGGCCCGAGCACCAACACCGCGCAGCCGAGCACGGCCAGCGTGGTGGCACCGGCCCACCGCCCGCTCGGCCGCCCCTGCCGGGCGAGCCATCCGAGCAGTCCGGTGAACACCGGCGCGCTGCCCAGCGCGATCACGGTCGCCACCGCGACCCCGGTGCGGGTCACCGCCGGGTAGAAGGTGACCGGGTACCCCACCACGGCCACCGCCCCGACCACCAGCAGCCACCGCTCAACCGTCCCGCACACCCGGGGCAGCGCCCACGCGGCGCGGTCGGTGAGGAACAGCAGCGAGCCACCGAGCACCAGCGCGGCGGCCCCGATCCCGGCCGCCGGAGCGCCTACGGGCGCGAACGAGGCGGCCGTTCCGGTGGTGCCCCACAGCAGCGCGGAGACCAGGATCGGCAGCGGCCCGTCGATCGGGCGGGTACGGCGAGGAGCGGGGGTCAGACGAACGCGCGCGGGCGCGGACAAACGATTCGGCACAGTCGTGAACTTCCGTCGTCGAAGACCATCAGAGGAACTGGTTTCGAAGCGGGCGCACGCCACAGAACCCCCTGGGCGGGGGCGACGGGATCAAGCCACCGACTGCGTGCGCCCGGTCAGGCGCTGAGCGGTGGCAGCACGACGTGCCAGTACGAGTTCACGGGCCCGATGGTACCCGGCCTGCACAGGAAGTCGACGGGCCCGACTTCCTGCGCAGGCACACTTCAGGCCAGGGTGATCGCCTGAACGCCGGGCAGGTCTGCGAATCCGGCGGAGGCATCGGTGGTGACCACCGTGCGGGCGGTGGTCAAGGCGGTGGCCGCGATGATCAGATCGTGAGCCCCGCGCGGCTTGCCCTGTCTCCGTACGTGCGCCATCAGCCTGGCGTGGATGCGGGCTGTGTCCGGGGTGTAGTGCTCGATCGGAACCACGGCGAGGACCGCGTCCACGAACGTCTGGCGACGAAGGCGGCGGGCATCATCGGCCGGTTCCACTCCGAGGTGCAGTTCGGCGGCCGTGATCGCGGCGATGGCCACGTCATCCTCGGGGTCGAACAACGCGGGGGCGCCGGTGCGCTCTGCCTGGATCAGGACGCCGGTATCGAGAATCAATCGGCGGGCCACTCAGCCACCTTGTCATCGAGCAGGGAGCGAACGGACGCCACATCCGCCGCGAAGTCCTCATCCGGCTCGAAACGCCGGAGAACGTCATTGAGCGCGGCGCCATTGCCTGCGGGCGCCGGCCCGATCACCGCGATGCGTCGGCCACCTCGGGTGACGATGATCGTCTCGCCGTGTTCTGCCGAGTCCAGCACGGCGGCGAAGCTTCTGGAAGCCTCTGTTGCAGTCATCAGCCTCATGGAATCAGATTATCTGAGGCCGAGCAGACCGGCGACGGGAGCGCGAGCTCGAACCAGACGGTTTTGCCGATGTAGCCCTCGCCCCGCAGGTTGGCGCCCCAGGAGGAGGCGAGGGCGGCGACGAGTTCCAGGCCCCGGCCGGACTCATCGTCGGGGGTGGCGTGGCGGAGGGTCGGCAACTCGGGGTTCGCGTCGGAGACCTCGATGCGGAGCAGGGAGGAGGTGGGCAGGAGAACCCGGACTCCGATCATCCGGTCACGCGGCGAGCGGGCATGGCGACAGGCGTTGGTGACCAGTTCGCTGAGCAGGATCAGCGCGGTCTCGGCGGAGTCGACGGGCACCTCCCACTCGAAAGCCAGCCGGAGGAAGCGGATCCGGGCACGGCCGGCGCTGCGGGCCAGGCGGGGGAACATCCACTCGACGGCATCGAGGGGCTGCTGAGTGAGCATCGGATTCCTTGAGGAGGTGTACGGAGGGCGTCACTCGGGAGGGCTGAGTTCGGCCATTTCACCCTTCAAGGGTCGGCAGGCGGGCATAGCCTCGGGAGTAACGCCGGTGGTACGGCGAGAGCTTGAACCGCCCTTTGACCAGGGCAGGGAGGGGCGCGGGACCGTGAGCACGCCGAAGGAAAACCCGATGTCGTGGAAGTACTGCGGCGATCAGCTCAAGCGGTGGCGTGAAAAGGCGGGCGTGACCCGGGAGGAGTTGAGCCGAGCGGCCAACTACGACATCGAAAGCGTGCGGTCGATGGAGGCGGGGAGGCGGAAGCCGTCGCTCAAGCTCCTCCAGGTGGCGGATGAGCTGTGCGAAGCGAAGGGCATGCTGGTCGGGGCGGTGGAGTTCCTGAAGCCCGAGAAGTTCTCCTCCTACTCACGGGGCTACGCAGAGGCCGAGAGTGAGGCGATCGCCCTGCATGCGTACTCGGCGCTGCTCATCCCGGGCCTACTTCAGACCGAGGAGTACGCCCGCGAGACGATCAGCAACTCATATCCCCCGCTGGATGATGAGACAGTCGTTGCGCGCGTCATGGGTCGAATGCAGCGACAGGAGCGGCTGCGCAAGTGCCCTACTGTTTTCCACGGCTTCGTGATCCATGAAGCTGCACTTAGAGCAGCTGTCGGCTCCAAGGACCTCATGAAGCGGCAACTCAACCACCTGCTTGATGTCGGCGAGCTCCGCAATATCTCCATCCAGGCACTGCCGCTCGATCGGGCTGCATACGCAGCGCTGAACGGCCCCATGATCCTGCTGGAGACTCCCGACCATGAACAACTGGCGTACGTCGAGGGGCAGAACACCGGCATCCTGTACTCAGAGCCTGAGCGAGTGAACCTTCTCGCACAACGCCATGGCATGATCCGCACGCAGGCCCTCAGCATTGAGGAGACGAAGGCTTTCATCAGACGGATGGCGGAAGAGCTATGAGCACCATGCTTCAGTGGTTCAAGTCCAGTTACAGCACCACCGACGGCGGCGAGTGCGTCGAGGTAGCCGCTTCCACCCTCGCCATCCACGTCCGCGACTCCAAGGACAAGGCCGGCCCGACCCTGACCTTCTCCCCCGAGGCCTGGTCCGCCTTCGTCTCCTTCGCGCCCGAAGCTCAAGCAGCGCGAGTCGAGTGACCCCTTAGTCGAACGGGTGGGTAACCACCTACCAACCACACCCGTACGCAGCAGATATGACTTATTGTCACGAGTTCTCCACGGCCGGTTCCGCCGTGTAGCGTGCGCAGCAACGAAACAACCCCCGCCGGTGCGCCAACACCGAACGGGGGTCTGACCGGCACGATCGAAACGGACTCGATCCTGTGGCTACCCACGACTCTACCGCCATGGCCACCCCCGGGTACGGCAAGCAGTCCGCCCCGGAGCAACTCCCCCGCTCCGCCGCCGACTTCTCCCACCTCCCGGCGCGCGAGGCCTACGTCGCCTCGCTCATCGACCACCTCCCCGACGGCGCCGCCATGGACGTCAAGACCCTCGCCGTCCTCCAGCCCCACTACGGGCAGATGGCCTGCCGCACGGTGCTCAACAACCTCTCCACCGCAGGTCACCTGCGCCGAGTCCGCGAGCGCATCAGCTCCAAGGACTGCCGCTGGGTGTTCCGCACCTACTTCTCCCGCACGCCCCGCTCCGACGCGTGGTGGACGCGGTTCCTCACCACGGGCGAGGCGTCCGAGACAGGCGAGGCGTCAACGTCCGGAGCACCCGATCCCCCCAAGGAGCGAACGCTCAACCGCACCTCCCTCACCTCGGCCGCGTACGCGGCGCTCGCCGGTCTCGGCCTTGCCGACGCCCGCCTCGCCCTCTCCGCCGCCGACTGCGCGGCCCTCGAACCGCTCGCCGCCGAGTGGCTGGCCCGGGGCGCCACCCCCGCCCTCTTCACCACCGCTCTCACCGCAGGCCTCCCGCCGGAGGGCGTCCACAGCCCGGCGGCCTTCACCCGCCGCCGCCTGCTCGACAAGATGCCCCCGGAGCGACCCCGCCCGGAGTCTCCCGCCACCCGCGTCATCGAGTGCACCGACTGCCGCACCCCCTGCCGCCCGCACGCCCTCCTCGGCGGCCTCTGCCGCGCCTGCCGTGGCACCCCGAAGGCCCCACCACCCCGTCGGCACCTCTCCCCCGCCGCCGTTCGCGCACATGCCGCCCGGGCCCGTCAGGCCATGATCAGCTCATCGGGATCATGAATAATCACAGGCCAGGGCGTTAACCTATGCAAAATCCAAAGGTGGAGTAGGTTACAAACCTTTCAATCCAAGACGCCCGGTTTGCCCGCATGCTGAGATCCGTGCGATAGTCGACTCGTCGAACTTCGGCGGGCCCGACCTGGCACTGCCGACGCCCATCGCGCGGCACGCACCCCCTTGGCCGGCGCGATGACTTGCAGGGGCCCCCACCGCCGACCACGGCGAGCCCGGGGGCCCTGCGCGTATCCGGAGCCGGAAGAGCCCCTCAGTGCCGCTCGCGGATCTTCAGCTCGAACCAGACGCCCTTGCCGCGCGGCAGCAGGTCGGCGCCCCAGCGGTCGGCGAGGTCGTCGACGATCCTCAGCCCGCGGCCGCGCTCGTTCACCGGCTTGGCCTCGGCGAGGATCATGCAGGGCAGCGCCCGGGAGGAGTCGCGGACCTCGATCCGCAGCCAACCGGGCTTTCGGCTGACCTCCAGGCCGATGGTGCGCCCCGCGGCGTGCCGCACCGCGTTGGACACCAGCTCACTGGTCAACAACTCCCCGGCCTCCAGGTGCTGGTGGAGGTCCCAGGACTCCAGGACGTTCAACACCAGCCGGCGGGCCACGGGGCCCGACTCCGGACGGGACGGCAGCCGGACCTCGTTCGGCGCGGACGGGTCGCACAGTCTGCCGGAGTACATCTCCTGCAGCTCCTCCGAGCTGAGCCGCTCCAGTGCCGAGAGCGCACCCTGGACGTCGATCCACGACGCCTCCGCGACCACGCCGGCCGCGGGAACCGATGACTGATCTGTTTCGCCCCAACCCGCCATGCGGTCCATCATTGCGGAACGCAAGCAGCCGCGTACGGACAATGAACAAACGATCTCCCCCGAGTCGGCATATGCCCGAAGCAACCCCGCGCCGGAAAAGCGTCGACCCGGGTCGACCGAAGTCAAGCCCGGGTTGACGTCGAACCGCGTCTACCTGGCGATCACCACTTGCTCCACGGCACGTTCCAGCCGCTCAGCCCGTTCGCCGGGTCGAGCGTCTCCTTCTTGACCGAGTTCTTCACGATGACCACGTCCCCGACCAGCGAGTCCGCGTAGAACTTGCCCATCGTGGTGGAGTCACCGCCGCCCTTGACGTCGCGCAGGCCCACGCAGCCGTGGCTGACGTTGTCCTCGCCGAAGTGACCGTCGCTCCAGTAGTTCCCGTGCACGTACGTCCCGCTGGTGGTCAGCCGCATCGAGTGCGGGACCTGGAGGTCGTACGGCGAACCGGTCATGCCGGGCAGCGTGCTGGACTGCATCCGCACCGTGCCCTCCTTCGACATGACCACCATGGTGCCGTTCCAGGTGGGGTGTTCGTCCGAACCGGAGGTGATGGCGATGTCGCTCGACGCCCCGTTCTCGGCCACCGTCATCCTGTGCGCGGCGGCGTCAACCGTCGAAACCTTGGATCGCCCGATCGTGAAGGGCTCGTCCCGGTCGGTGCCGTACACCCCGGGGGCGATCTCCACGTTCTTGAGGCGGTAGTGCACCGTCACCTTGGTGCCCGGCTTCCAGTAGTCCTCCGGGCGGAAGTCCAGCCGCCGGTCGTCGAACCAGTGGCCCTTGACCACCGTGCCGTTGTCGGTCTCGAAGGTGATGCCCTTCGCGACCGCGTCCTTGTTGGCGACGTCCTTGCTGAAATCCACCGAGACGATCATGCCGACGCCGTACGTCGCGTTGTCGTCCACGTTGTCGGAGGCCTTGGCCAGCGCCGCCGGGGTCAGCGTGGTGAAGCTGCTGTCCGCCGTGGCGACCGCGCCGTTGGCGTCCGCGGCCATCGCGCTGACCTGGTAGGCGGTGCCCACCGCGAGTCCGGCGGACGGGGTCCAGCTGGAGCCGTCCGCGGCGATCGTGCCGGGAACCTCCTTGCCCGACTTGTCGCTCACCTTGACGGTGGTCAGCTTGCCGCCCGTCGCCCCGATCTTGAGCGCACCCGGCGCCACGTCCACCGCGCCGTTCTTCGGCTCGATGCTCACCGCGGCCGTCGAGACCTTCGGCGCCGAACTCCCGGGCGCCGCCGCGGACGCGGCCGCCCCGGCCCCGATATCGGCCTTGGCGGCGCTGCCGCCCCCACCACCGCCGCCACTGCAGGCCGCGGTCAACGCCATCGCCCCGCCGACCAGACCGACGGCCATCACTCTGCGTATCGACCTCACGTCGATCCCTCCCTTGCTCCCCACGGACCCGACGGACCCGACCGGGCAGACGCGCCCGGCCACCGGAAAGGTTGCGCCATTCGGGGGGCTCCCCGCCCCGAAAACCGGGCGGCCCGACCCCAACGGGTGAGGTCCGGGCCGCCCGGCGACGAACTGACGGGCCTACCAGTTGGCCCAGGACACGTTCCAGCCGCCCAGCCCGTTGGAGGGCGAGACGGTCTTCTCCTTGGTGTTCACGATCTTCACCACGTCGCCGACCATCGAGTCGTTGTAGAACTTGCCGGCGACCGAGCTGTCGCTGCCGCCCTTCACGTCCTGCATCGAGATGCAGCCGTGGCTGCCGTTGGACTTGCCGAAGGGGTTGGACCAGTAGTTGCCGTGCAGGAAGGTGCCCGAGGTGGTCAGCCGCATCGCGTGCGGCACGTCCTGGATGTCGTACTCGCCGCCGAGACCGACGGTCTGCGAGTTCATCCGGGTGACCTTCTCCTTGTCCATGATCACCATCGTTCCGCCCCAGGAAGGCGTCGCGTCCGCGCCCAGGGTGACCGGCAGGGTGGTGCTCTTGCCGTCCCGCTCGACCGTCATCTGGTGCGTCTTGGCGTCCGCGGTGGAGATCATCGACCGGCCGATGGTGAACGGCTCGTCCTTGTCCACGTCGCCGTAGACCCCCGGCGCGATCTCGACGCTCTTCAGCCGGTACTTGATGGTCACCTTGGTGCCCGGCTTCCAGTACTCCTCCGGGCGGAAGTCCACCCGGCGGCTGTCGAACCAGTGGCCCTTGACCACCGTGCCGTTGTCGGTCTCGAAGGTGATGCCCTTGAGGACGGCGTCCTTGTTCTTGACGTCCTTGTTGAAGTCCACCGAGACGATCATGCCGACGCCGTAGGTGGCGCCGTCGGCGATGTTGTCGTTGGTGGAGACCTTCTTCTCCGGCGTCAGCGTGGTGAACGAGGTGGTCGACGCGGCCACCAGGCCCGCGTCGTCCTTCGCCTGCGCGTTCACCTTGTACGCCATGCCGACGGCCAGCGCCGCCGCGGGCTTCCAGCCGCTGCCGTCCGCGGTGATCGCGCCCTCGACCGGCTTGCCGTTCTTGTCGGTCACCTCGACCGTGGTCAGCTTGCCCTTGGAGACGGACACCTGCAGCGCGTTCGGCGCGACGTCCTGGGCGCCGTCCTTCGGCTCGACCGCGAGCACGGCCGCCGAGGCCTTCGCCGCCCCCGGGGCAGCGCTCCCGTTGGCGTCGGCCGGCGCCGAGGCCGCACTGTCGCCGGACGAGCCGCCCTTGTCGTCGTTGCACGCCGCGGTGAGCAGCAGCACCCCACCCATGACCAGCGCCATCGCACCCCTGCGCCGGTAACGGCTGGTGGTCCGTATCGCTGCGCCGACCGTCTTCCCCGTCTTCACGGAATCTCCCCTCCCGGTACTCACTCACTTGACGCGCTGAGCGCCCCCATGAGTTGCACGGGGTACCGAACTTTCACGCCGGACCCCGACGCGCCGGAGCAGGATAACTGGGCCGTCCGGGTGAACCATCGGAGGAGGTGGGGTGAAGAGCGCAGGACGTGCCCGACAATTCGCGCCCGGCGGGAACTGTCGGGCACTCCCTACTGCCCCCACTGCTCCCAGGGCAGGTTCCAGTCCCCCAGCCCGTTCGACGGCGGCACGAAGTCCCCGGCCGAGGCCCGCACCTCCAGCACGTCCCCCGGAATGGTGTGCTCGAACAGCCAGGCCGCCGGGGTGTCCTTGCCCGTCCCGCCCTTGACGTCCGCCAGGCCGATGCAGCCGTGGCTGAGGTTGGCGGTGCCGAACACCCCCGGGTCCGCCCAGTAGTTGCCGTGCACGAAGGTGCCGGAGGCGGTCAGCCGCATCGCGTGCGGGACGTCCTTGATGTCGTACTCGTCCCCCATGCCGACGGTCTGCGAGTTCATCCGGGTCAGCTTGTACTTCTCCGACACCACCATCACCCCCCGGTAGGTGGGGTGGTCGGGGCTCCCCCCGGACACCTTGAGCACCCGGAGCACCTTCCCGCCCTGCCCGGCCCGGACCGTCAGCGTGTGGGCGTCCAGATCGACCGTGGAGACCTGCGCCCGGCCGACGGTGAAGTGCAGGTCCCGGCTCTGCGTACCGAACTCCCCCGGCGCCCCCTGCACGTCCTTGAGCCGCAGCGCCACCGTCACCCTGGTCCCGGCCGCCCAGTACTGCCGCGGACGGAAGTCCAACCGCTGGTTGCCGAACCAGTGCGCGGCCACCGGCACCGGCGGATCCGCCGTCACCCGCACGGCCCGCTCCACCGCCGCCCGGTCGGTGATCGGCCTGCTCAGCCGCAACGAGACCGGCATCCCGACACCGACCGTCGAGCCGTCCTCCGGCGTGAAGAACGCCACGAAGGTGTGCGCCCGGGCCACCGTCGAGAACGCCGAATGCTGAGCCGCCCGCTGGCCCTGGTCGTCCTCCGCCACGGCATCCAGCGTGAACGCGGTACCGAGCGGCAACGGCCCGTCCGGCACCCAGGCGGCCCCGTCCGGACCGATCTTCCCGGGCAGCTCGACACCCTTCGCATCAGCCAGCCGAACCGACACCAGCCGCCCCTGGCCGACGGTCACCCGCACCGCTCCCTCCGCCGCCACATCCTGCGCACCGTCAGCGGGCACCGCGGTCACCACCGCCCGCGACGGCGCCGGAGGCGGCGTACGCGACCCCACCCCGGCCGCATCCCCACCGGACCCGCCCGGCACCCCACCCCCGCACCCGGCAACCACCAGTACGCACCAGGCCGCCACCACCCGCCGCGCCCACACCCCGACCCGGCGTCGCATCCCGCGGCCTCCCACCACTCGGCTCCGACCTCAGGAGCATCCGACGCTCGTGACAACGACCACGAACCAACCGAAGACACGCCACCCCCTCCCCC
>CBJMI02800__coassemble_455_pt1 | contig 67503 bp, 63 predicted proteins | sample CBJMI02800__metabat2_low_PE_003 | metagenome-assembled genome bin CBJMI02800
CGGGAGAAGGGGGCGGGCTTCTTCCTGGCGACCCAGAACGTGGACGGCCTGCACCGGGCGGCCGGGACGCGCGGGGCGGTGGAGCTGCACGGCGGGCTGCACCGGGTGGTGTGCCTGGGGTGTCGGCGGACCGGTTCGCGGGAGGAGCTGGACCGGCGGCTGGAGGAGTTGAACGGCGGCTTCCGGGACGGCCCGGCGCGGGTCAATCCGGACGGTGACGCGGAGCTGCCGCAGGAGCTGGTGGACGGGTTCCGGGTCGCCCCGTGTGCGGTGTGCGGGGGAGTGCTCAAGCCGGACGTGGTCTTCTTCGGTGAGAGCGTTCCCCGGCCGAGGGTCCAGCGCTGTTACGAACTGGTGGACGCGGCACAGGCGTTGGTGGTGCTCGGTTCCTCGCTCACGGTCATGTCGGGGCTGCGTTTCGTGCGTCACGCGGCCCGGGCGGGCACGCCCGTGGTGATCGTCAACCAGGGCGCGACCCGCGGGGACGAGCTGGCCGAGGCCCGGGTCGCCCTGCCGCTGGGCGCGGTGCTGACCGAGGCGGCCCGGCGGGTCAGGGCCGGGTGACGAGGGTGTGCAGCGAGGCCTTGAGGGCGGCGACGAAGCGGTCCCGGGTGGCCTCGTCGACCAGGTCGAGGGACAGGTAGGGGTTGAGGTCCTCCAGCTCGACGAGGAGGAGTCCGCCCTCGGGGGTGCGGCAGGCGTCGACCCGCTGGATGCCGTGCTCGACGGTGTTCCAGGCGATGAAGCGCCGGGCGAACTCCAGGTCGGCGGCGGTGGGTTCGTAGGATTCGAGGCGCCAGCGCTGCTCCGGGTCGGGGGCGTGCAGGGCGTACTGGAAGGCGTCGTCGACGAAGTAGAACGAGACCTCGTAGGCGAACCGGATCAGCGGCTGGACCAGGACGTCCTCGTCGTAGCGGACGGTGCCGAGCTGCTCGCGGGGGACGATCCGCAGGCCGATCGAGTCGGCGCCGAGCTTCGGTTTGACGACGTACTCGGGGACGACGGGCAGTCGGGGGAGGTCCTCGGCCCGGTCGACGGTGGGGATGACGGGGTACCCGGCGGCGGTGAGGTCGAGCAGGTACTGCTTGCCGGCCATGTCGGCGCGCCCGGTCAGCTGGGTGTACACCCGGGCGCCGCGTTCCAGTGCCCGGGCGCGGAAGTCCTCGTACTCGGCGCGGTAGTTGAGCACCGGGCCGCTGTTGCGGACGAGGACCACGTCGAAGGAGTCCAGCAGCGCGGCGGCGTCCAGCGGGTGGCACAGGGCGACGTCGAAGTCCTCGCGCAGCCGGGCGGCGAGCTGGATGTCCTCGTCGCAGTACCGGCGGCCCCGGGCCTGGTAGGCCAGGTCGGTGACGAGCAGGACGCGGGGCTGGGCACCGGCAGGCATGGTTCTCCTGAAGATCATCTGATCGGATCAGCCTACCTGGTGGCCCCTGCCTCGCGTCCTGCCCCGCGGTGCCCCTACCTCGCGTCCTGCCCCCGGCGGCCCTGGGACGGCGGGCGGGGGCTGTGCGGGGCGTGGGAGGCGCGCGGGGCCTCCGGGCAGTCCGGGCGGCGCACCGGCGCCTCCGCCACCGGGATGCGCGGCAGCGCGTACGGGTGCTCCTCGCGCAGGTAGTCGATGAGGTGCTCGCGCAGCCTGCAGCGCAGCTCGAAGGCGTCGCTGCCGTTCGCCGCCGTGGCCAGCACCCGGACCACGATGGTGGTCGGGGTGGTGTCGACCACCTGGAGGGCGCTGCCCTGGCCGTCCCACAGCTCGCTCTTCGCCAGGTAGTCGTCGAACTCCTGCCGCAGCAGCCCGACCGGGGCGTGGTGGTCGAGGTGGAGCAGAGCGGTACCCGTGATCCGGCTGGAGCGGCGGGACCAGTTCTCGAACGGGCGGCCGACGAAGTACGACATCGGCATGATCAGTCGGCGCTGGTCCCAGGTCGCTATCACCACGGCGGTCAGGGTGATCTCCTCCACCGTCCCCCACTCGCCGGCCACCACCACGACGTCGCCGATGCGGGCGAGGTCGCCGAAGGCCATCTGCACCCCGGCGAACACGTTGGCGAGCGTGCTCTGCGCCGCCACGCCCGCCACCACGCCGACCAGCCCGGCGGAGGCCAGCAGGCTGGTACCGATGCCGCGCACCGCCGGGAAGGTCATCAGGACGGCACCCAGGGTGACGACCGCGACGACCGCCTGGCAGATCCGGCCGAGCAGACTGGCCTGGGTCCGGGCACGGCCCGCCCAGGCGGGCTCGCGCCGGTACACGGCGAGCCGGGTGGCACCGTCCACCAGGATCGCCACCAGGCGGCCGCAGAGCCACCCGCCCGAGGAGATCGCGAGGATCACTGCCAGGTGCCGCAGCCCCTCGCGGGCCTCGGACGGGGCGTTTATCCACGGCTGGGCGGCGGAGAGCAGGAGGCACCCGGTCAGCGCCAGGACCGGGCGACGGCACTTGCGCAGCACCTCCGGGACGCCGGCCGTGCCCCGGGGGGCCGTCAGCCGCCGCGCCAGCACCTGGACGGCCCGGTCCAGGCCGTAGGTGAACAGGGCGGTGGCGACGCCGGCGACGGCGAGGCGGAGCAGGCTCCACCACATGTGCTGCGCTCCTTTCGGGTTCGGTGACGGGTGCCGGGGCCGACGCGGGCCCGGACCCCGGCGACGCCGACGGGAGGCGGGCGTCGGGAGGCGGGCGTCGGGAGGCGGGCGTCGGGAGGCGGGCGACGGCGCGGGGTGGTCGGCGACGGGCCGTTCAGTCGGGCGGCTCCACCGGGTGCGGACGGCCAGGCTGCGGGGTGGCCGGTTCGGGGACCGGGCCGGGCGCGGGCCGCGGCTCCGGCGGAGGGACGGGCGAGCCGGGCGGCGGCGGGGGATCGGGCACCAGGGGCGGGGCGGGCGAGGGCGTCGGCCTCGGCGGCGCCTCGGGCTCCGGCGCGGGCGATGGAAGGCCGGGCTGGGCGGGGGCGGTCGTCATGGCGAGAACTCCTCTTGGTGCGGTGGAGGTGTTGCGGTGGAGCGTGTTGCGACGGGCGCGTTCCGGTGGGGCGCGTTCCGGTCGGGCACGCTCCGGTGGGGCGAGCTTCGGCGCGGCGTGCGGATCAGGCGGCCAGCAGGTCCTCCAGGCCGCGGTCCCAGTCGATCCGGGCGTGTTCCTGCCCCGGCGGGACGAGCCTGACGGTGGCGGCCAGGAACCGCGCGACCGCCCCGGCGGGGACGGCGAGCAGGGCGACGCCCTCCTGCCCGGCCAGCGCGATCAGCAGGCGGGTGTCCTCGTACGGCGTGATGTGGACGTCCCCCTCGCCGGAGGGCTCGTGCAGGCCGGACAGGAGCAGGTCGCGCGAGAGCGCCCAGACCGCCCCGGCCTGGTAGGACGTGAAGTCCAGCTCCACCGCGTGGGGTTCGGTGGCCCGGTAGGACCAGTCGACGTCCAGGTCCCGGCTGCGTTCGTCGCCGGTCATCAGTCGCATGGTGATCCGGGTGGTGACACGTTCCATGGCAGGGGTTCCCCTTTTTCCCGGGATTGTCGGGCGGGGACGGCCACGGGCTGTCCCCGCCCGTTCTTCTGTGGTGCCTGTTCGGTCCGTTGTGCTGTGGTGCCGGCTGTGCTGTGGTGTCTCGTCCGTCGTGCTGTGGTGCCTGCCGTGCTGTCCCGCTGTCCCGTTGTCGGGTCCGGTCCTCCCGGCGGCTCCTCCGGCTGCCCGGTCAGAGGATCCGGCCGCCGTAGAGGCGGTCGTAGTAGGGCCCGAAGCGTTCGCGGGTGTCGTTCTCCTGGTGGGGCTCGGCGTCGTCGAGCTCGGGGCTGTGCTTGATCTCGTCCTTGGAGCGGTCGACGTAGACCTTCCGCTCGCCGAGCTCGATGCGCGTCACGGTGCCTGCCGGGAGCAGGACCCGTCGGCCGAAGATCCACGGCCCGGTGTCGACGACCAGGTACTGCTCGCCGACCTCCTCCGACAGCTTGTCGACCTTGCCGATCGCGCCGTCGGTGGCCTCGACGTGGAAGCCGACGAGGTCGGTGCCGGCGGTGTGCCCGGCGGCGGTGCGGAACTCCCAGATGTTGTGGCGCTCGTTCATGTCTGCCTCCGTTCGTCCGGGTGGGTCGTACGGGCTCGGCTGCCCCCGATGTCGCGGTCCATGCCCACGGATTCGCGATCCGGCGGCAGTTCAGCCCGCGGGCAGCCCGCTGCAACGCTCGACGTGGTGCTTGAAGTCGTTCAGGTCGTCGATGACCCGGCGGTCGACGAAGCCGAGCGCCTCGGCGAGGTGCGCCCAGAGCCCGGGCGGCTCGACCTCCAGCTGGAGCATCACCCGGGTCGTTCGGTCGTCGACGTGGTGGAAGGTCACCACGCCGCTGTGCCGCACCGGGCCGCTGCCGCCGTCCCAGGCCACCCGCTCGCCCTCCACGACCTCGGTGGTCACGGCCTCGAACTCCCGTCGGCCGCCCGCGGTTTCGACCACCCAGCTGCTGCTGCCGCGGCCGGACACGTCGACGCTGACCACGCCGCGCATGAACTGCGGGAAGTCCTCGCAGTGCACCCAGTGCCGGTAGACCTCGCCGAGCGGCGCGGCCACCTCGACCGATTCCTCGATCCGTCCCATCGTCCCGTCCTCTCCTTCTCCTCCTCGGTCTCCGCTACTGCACGGGGTCCGGGTGCCCCGATCCCCGCCGGGCATGCACGATCCGCGACGGGTACCGTACGGAATGCGCCCACTGTTTCCCCGGCCCAGCCGTTCGTTCACGCAACCCTCACAGTCCGAGCAGGCATGCCATCGGACTGGGCGGGTATCCGGGGACGGACCGTACGCCGAGGGGAAAGGACCGACATGGCCACGACCAGTGACGAACTCCTCCACCGCGTGACAGCCCCGGCCCCGGACGAGGCCCCGACGGTCGACGCGCCCGGTGCCGACCGGGCTGCCGCCCCGGGCCTCCCGGGGCTCACAGGGTTCTCGGGACCGTCAGGACACCCGGACCTCCCGGAGCTCGCCGACATCGAGGATCCGCGGCAGGTCGCGCCCGCCGACGCCCGCGAGCTGACCAGGGTGCTGCTGGCCAGGCTGTCCACGCTGGAGGAGGGCACCGCCGAGTACTCGTACGTGCGCGCCACTCTCATCGAGCTCAACCTGTCCCTGGTGCGGTACGCGATCCGCCGGGTCGGCAACCGCCAGGAACCCGAGGAGGACCTGATACAGGTCGGCTCGCTGGGCCTGATCAAGGCGATCGACCGTTTCGACCCGGGCCACGGCGCGGAGTTCGTGACCTTCGCGCTGCCGACCATCCTGGGCGAGATCCGCCGCCACTTCCGCGACGCCACCTGGGCCGTGCACGTGCCGCGCCGCCTGCAGGAACTGCGGATCACCCTGGCCAAGGCCCGCGACGTGCTGTTCCAGCGGCTCGGCCGCTCGCCGACGGCCGCCGAGCTCGCCGACCACCTCGACCTGCCGGAGGAAGAGGTGATCGAGGGCCTGGCCGCGGCCAACGGCCACACGGCCGGCTCCCTGGACGCCCCCGGGACCGAGGGCGAGGAGGACCTCGGCCCGCTCGCCCAGCGCCTCGGCGAGGAGGACCGGAGGTTCGACACGATCGAGAACCTGATCGTCCTCAAGCCGCTCGTCGCCGCCCTGCCGGAGCGCGACCGGCAGATCCTGTCCATGCGCTTCGGCGAGGAACTCACCCAGTCCCAGATCGGCGCCCGTCTCGGGCTGTCCCAGATGCACGTCTCCCGGCTCCTCAACCGCACGCTGACCAGGCTGCGGGCGGACCTCACCGCCCCCTGAGACGAGCCCACGGTCACCAGGGGCAGCCACGAGGCCACACACGCCACCCGCGGCCCGGTCACGGCCTGGCCCTTCGCCGGGTAGCGTGCGTAGGCTCGTGGGGCACACCCCGCGGAAGGGGAACACGAAGATGATGCCAGCCGAGAAGACGATGCCCGCAGAGAACGAGTCAGTGACCGTGCCGTCGACCACCGCACCCTCCGACCCCTCCCGGACGGAAGCCCCGCCCGGACCCGCCCCGGCCGGATCCGAACCGACGGGGCTCGACGCGGCCGGGCTCGACCTGGCCGTGCGCACCTGGTACACCGACACCCGGGCCGCCGTCTGCACGCTGGCGGGCGATCTCGACATCGAGACCCTGGAACCGGCCCGCAGTGCCCTCGACGGCCTGGTGGAGCAGCATCCGCCACTGCTCGTCGTCGACCTCGCGGGCGTCGACTTCTGCGACTCCTCCGGCCTGAACCTGCTGCTGCAGACCAGGATGGCGGCCGTCTCGGCGGACGTGGAGTTCCGGCTCGCGGCGCCCTCCGTCACCGTCCAACGGCTGCTGGAACTGACCTGCGCCGACACCGTGTTCTCGCTCCACCCGACCGTGGGCGCCGCGCTCGCCGTGCCCCGGTGAGTGCCGCCACCCCGCGGGGCACGCATAATTCGGCAGTGGTCGGGAAACCGAGCAGACGAAGCGGAACGACAAAGCGGAACGTCGAAGCGAGACGACGCAGCGGAACACAGCGCCGGAACCGAAGGGGAACCCGCACATGACGACCAGCCGGGCAACCCTCGACGGCGACCGGCCGGGCAGCGGCCCCACACTGCCGCCCGGCGGCCAGCGCCGCCGCCTGCACCTGGCCGGCCTGCCGAAGCCCGTCGCCCGCGCCCGTGCGTACACCGCGCAGGCGGTCGCCGACTGGTCGTGGCCGACCGGCGACTCCGGCGGGGAGGACGACATCGTGCTCCTGGTCGCCGAACTGGTCGCCAACGCGATGCTGCACGCCGGAGGCCCCGTCGACCTCGTGCTCGACGCCTCCGAGACGCGCCTGAGGATCGAGGTCAGCGACCGCTCCACCGTCCTGCCCGAGCCGCGCCGCCCCCACCGCCCGGGCCTGCCCGGCGGACACGGGCTCTTCATCGTGCAGAAGGCCGCCGACCGCTGGGGGGCGCTGCCGCACGCCGACGGCAAGACGGTCTGGGCCGAGATCGACGCCCGGCCCCCGCGCCCCGACCGCTGACCGAGGCCCCGACTCCGTCGGGCGGTGGGCCCCCGACTCTGCCGGGCGTCCAGTCCCCGACTCTGCCGGGCGCAGGGCCGGCCCGCGGTCGCGGCCGTCGGCGGTGCACCGGTTCGGGTCCGCTTCCGGGGCCGCTTCCGGGCCGTGGTGAATTGGCCTGCTGTCACGTCAGGTAACCGGTACCATCTGCGAGTTCGATCTCAGCGGAACGGGTGCGACAGGGGGACGGAGCCGTGGCAGGAACCATCACGTTGTGGGTGTTCGGGCTGCTCTGCTTCGTGGTGGCCTTCGCGAAGGAGGCCGCGAGCGGGGCGGGGATCAGCCTGCCCGGCCCCAAGAGCGGGGGCGCCCGGGTCGGGGTGGTCGCGGTCGGGATCCTGGCGCTCATCCTGGGGACGGCGATCCGGCCGCAGGGCGGCACGCCCGCCGAACCGGCCCCGGCGGCGGGCGCCGCGGCGTCCCCGCAGGGCGCGGCCGCACCGGGGGCGGCCACTGCCACCACTGGCGCGGGAACCACCGCCACCGCTGCGCCGGCCCCGCCCGCGCCGTCGCCGACCGGGCTCGCCGTGGTGTGGACCGGCCAGGTCGGGATCCCGTTCGAGGGCGGCATCGACTTGGACCTGACCCCGCCGGGGCGCCACCCCGGGTTCCCGCAGGGCATCTACGCGACCGGGTTCAGCAGCACCGAGGCCGTCCTGCGGGACGAGATCCAGATGGACCACGACACCTTCGGCCTCTGGACGGGCCAGGCGCCGCCCTCCGGTCCCGCCTGCGCGGACTGGGCTGCCGGCCATGCGGGCGACTCGGTGCACGTGAAGGTCGGGTCGCTGGTCTGCCTGAGGACTCCGGGCGGCCGTACCGCGCTGATCAAGGTGGACTCCATCGCCCCGGCGGACTACCAGGTGGAGGCCACGGTGACGCTCTGGGCGGGCTGAGCCGCAGCGAGGCGGCGCGGCGTCAGGAGTGGCGCCGGCGCCAGGGGTGGTGCGGAAGGCCCAATGTCCGGCGGACGCGCGGTGTGCTTTCCGAGCGGCGCCGGTGAGTTGACCTAGATTGCCCGACCATGAGCGAAAATGTCGGAATCAGTCGTCGGTCGATGCTCAGGGCGATCCCCACCGCTGTCCTCGCGGCGGCGTCCGACGGGATCCTCTCCCGGCAGCACGCCGCCGCGGCGCCCGCACCCTTCCCGCAGCCGGCTGTCCGGGCCAGGCGGTCGGTGCCCGGCACGCCGCGGGCGGTGCTGGAGCAGACGCTCGACGTGCGGTTCACGGACACCGTCGTCCCCGGCTACGGCACGGCCACCACCCGCACCTACAACGGGACGATCCCCGGACCGACCCTGCGGGTGCGCGGCGGGGACACCCTGCGGCTCACCCAGGTCAACGGCCTGCCGCCGAACGAGGCCCACAGCGGCGGCCACAACCTGCCGCACAACCTCAACAGCTTCAACCTGCACACCCACGGCCTGCACGTCTCCCCGTCCGGGGACGCCGACAACGTCCACCGCGAGTTCGCGCCGCGCACCGCCGAGGAGGTCGAGGCGGGCGCCCCGGAACCGCGGTACGTCACGACCGTCGACATCCCGGCCGACCACCCGGCGGGCACCCACTGGTACCACCCGCACCTGCACGGGGCCACGTCCGTACAGATCGTCGGCGGGATGGCCGGGGTCCTCATCGTCGAGGGCGACGTCGACGAGGTGCCCGAGATCGCGGCGGCCGCCGACGTCGTCGTCTGCGTCAACGAGCTCAGACTCAAGGACGGCAAGGTCCCCGAGTTCACCTCCGCGAACGCGCTGGCGGCCGTCCCGGCCACTCTGACCGTCAACGGCCACGTCAACCCCACCCTGACGCTGCGCCCGGGCGAGGTGCAGCGCTGGCGGCTGGTCTGCGCGACGGCGTTCACCGCGCTGCCGCTGAGGCTCACCGACGGCGAGCGGAACCTCACCTTCCACCAGATCGCCCAGGACGGCGTGACCTTCCCGGCCACGGTCGCCACCGACAGCCTGCGCCTGGCCATGGGCAACCGGGCCGACGTGCTGGTCCGCGGCGGTGATCCCGGCAGTTACGCGCTGCGGGCCGACGGGGTGTCCGAGCCGCTGATGACGGTCGAGGTGACCGGCCCGGCCGTCGAACCGCCGATGGACCTGCCGACCACCCTGCCGGCCGGCAAGCCCTTCCTCGACGAGGACGACATCGCCAACCCGGACGCCGACCGGGAGGTGGTCTTCCACGTCGACCCCGGCGTCTTCGGCGGGTCGTTCCCCAACGCCTTCCGCGTCCTGGGGAGCAACCCGAGCCCCGCGGCCGACCCCGACGGCGACCTCACCCGGGACCCGGCGTACGGACTGTTCGACCCCGGCTACGTCAACCACACCCTGGAACTGGACACCGTCGAGCGGTGGACCGTGCGCACCGACGAGACCCGCCCGGCCTTCAGCCACCCCTTCCACCTGCACACCAACCACGTCCTGGTCACCCACCGCAACGGCAAGCGGCTCGACCCGCCGGTCTGGCAGGACACCGTCGACCTGGCCGGCGGCAGGCCCGGCGACACCGTCACCTTCCTGGTCCGGTACGAGGACTTCACCGGCAGCACCGTCGCCCACTGCCACCACCTCCAGCACGAGGACCTCGGGATGATGCAGACCGTCGACTACGTCGAAACGAGGCGGCCGGGCCGGCGTACCCCGCGCCCGTCCTGAACCGGGCCCGGGGCGGCCGCCGGGCCCGCCGGAGCCGGGGCGGTGGCCCTGCGGGGAGTGGCCCAGCAGCCGCGGCCCGGCCTCGGTGACCAGCCGCGCGTAGTGGTCGGCGCGGCGCTCGCGGCCGCCGGTGCCGCCCGGGGTGGAGGCCCCGGGCGGTGGCCGGTGAGCCCCTGCCGGCGGGCCGGTCGGCCGCGGACCACCGCGCTGGGTCGACCCGGTGGGAGGACGGTCAGATGCCGACGTAGTTCTCGGCGAACCAGTCCTGGTGGGTGCGTGAGGTGCGCAGGGATTCGACGCGGGAGCGCCGCATGGCCTCATGGAAGAACGATTCCGCGCCCGCTCCGGCCGGGGCGTGCAGGAGCTGGATCATCCAGTGGGCGAACTCCTGCGCCCGCCATATGTGGTCGAGGCAGCGCCGCGAGTACCGGTCGAGCGCCCGGGAGTCGCTGCGGGAGAGCTCGTCGATCAGCGCTTCGGCGAGCAACTCCGCCTCCAGTACGGCGAGGTTGGCACCCTTCGCGGCGGCGGGGGCGGGCAGACTGGCGGCGTCCCCGGCGAGCAGCAGCGAGCCGTGCCGCAGTGGTTCGACCACGTCGGACTCCAGGTTGATGACGGAGCGTTGGACGATCCGGCCGTGGTGCAGCGGCCCGTGCTCCGCGGTGTACATCCGGCGGTCGAGCGCCGCCCAGATCCGCTCCTCGGACCAGGCGTCGCCCGGGACGCCGGGCTCGTACTGCAGGTAGTAGCGGGTGATGTCGGCGGTGCGGGCCATGTGGCCGGCGAAGCCGTCCGGGTGCATCGCGTAGCCGACGGCGTCCAGGCTCGGGGGTGCCTCGGCGAGCAGTCCGAGCCAGGTGACGCCGTGGTCGCGGTGGTGGCGGAGGGCGCCGGCGGGCAGGGAGCGCCGGGCGGCGCCGTGGCGGCCGTCGCAGCCGGCCACGTAGCGGGCCCGCCACCGGCCGGGGCGGCCGTCCGCCTCGCGGACGTCGACGGTGGGGCGGGGGCCGGTGACCTCCCGCACGGACCGGGCCTCGGTCTCGAAGCGGATCCGGCCGCCCGCCTCCAGGTAGTGGGTCAACAGGTCGGTGACCAGGTCCTGCTGGGGGTAGACGGTGTGCCGCTCGCCGCGGCCGAGGGTGCCGTAGTCGAGTCGGAAGCTGCCGTTCCCGGTACGGAACTCGCAGGTGCCGTGCGGGTGGCCACGCCGGTGCAGGCCGTCGGCCAGGCCGTGGCGCTCCAGTATTCGGACGGTGTTGGCGGCGAGGAAGCCGGCCCTGGCCCTGGTCCGGACGTGGGCGCGGTCGGCGCGTTCGAGGACGACGCAGTCGATCCCGGCGGCGTGGAGGAGGTTCCCGAGGGTGAGTCCGGCCGGTCCGGCGCCGAGGATGACGACGTCGGCGGATGCCTCTGCTGTTCGGTTCGTCTGACGTTCGGTCACAGTACGGGGAGCTTAGCCACCGCTGGATGCGCCGACCACTGGACGGGGCTGCTCGAAGCTGATCGAGGATGCGCACTATTGCGCGGTAGGTTCGATCTGGACTATAAATCGATCATCTTCACGCATGTTCGTGCAGTCTCGCGCAGGAGGACTTCATGGCCCACGTCGACGGAGAGATCGCCAGCCAACCCGAATGCTGGCAGCGCGCCCTGGAACTGACCCCGCGACACCTGCCCGAACCCGGCGAGCGGGCCGCCGTCATCGGCTGCGGTACCTCGCTCTACATCGCCCAGGCCTACGCGGCGCTGCGTGAGTCGCTCGGACTGGGCGAGACCGACGCCTTCGCGGCTTCCGAGTTCCCGGCCGACCGCCGGTACGACCGGGTGGTCGCCCTCACCCGCTCCGGCACCACCACCGAGGTGCTCGACGCCCTCGCACGGGTCGGCACGACCGAGACGGTGGCCGTCACCGCCGACCCGCGCACCCCGGTCGGCGCCGCCGCGCGCCACCTGGTGGCACTGGAGTTCGCCGACGAGAAGTCCGTCGTCCAGACCAGGTTCGCCACCACCGCCCTCGCCCTGCTGCGCGCCCACCTGGGTGCCGCACCGGCGGACCTGCCCGCCCAGGCCCGCGCCGCGCTCGACGCACCGCTGCCCGGAGGCGCCCTGGAGGCACGGCAGTTCACCTTCCTCGGGGCGGGCTGGAGCTGCGGAGTGGCGAACGAGGCCGCGCTCAAGGTCCGGGAGGCCTCCGCCTCCTGGGCCGAGTCCTACCCGGCCATGGAGTACCGCCACGGCCCGATCAGCGTCAGCGGCCCAGAGAGCCTGGTGTGGTTCCTCGACACCCCGCCCACCGGCCTGGTCCAGCAGGCCGAGGCGACCGGCGCCGCCGTGAGCACCGCTCGGCTCGACCCGCTGGCCGAACTGGTCCGCGTCCAGCGGCTCGCCGTCGGCCTCGCCGTCCGGCGCGGCCTCGACCCCGACCGGCCGCGCCACCTCACCCGCTCGATCGTGCTGGACCAGCCGTGACCGGCCGCCCGCCCGCCGACCGGGACGGCTCGTGATCCTCACCGTGACGCTCAACCCCGCGCTGGACCTCACCTACCGGCTGGCCGCCGTTCGCAAGCACGCCGGGAACCGGGTGCCGAGCGTCCGGCAGCAGGCCGGCGGCAAGGGCGTCAACGTGGCCCGGGTGCTCGCCGCGCTCGATCAGGCCGCGACCGTCACCGGCCTGGCGGGCGGCCACAACGGCCGGGCCCTTCGGGCGGACCTCGCCGCCGCCGGGCTGCGCGACGAACTGGTCGAGGTGGCGGGGGAGACCCGTCGCACCGTGGCTGTGGCGGACGACCAGGACACCACCGTCTTCCTGGAACCCGGGCCGCAGGTCACGACGGCGGAGTGGCGGCGCTTCCTCGAGCAGTACCAGCGGCTGCTGCGGGACGCGTCGGCGGTCGTCCTCTCCGGCAGCCTGCCGCCCGGACTGCCCGCCGACGCGTACCGGACCCTGATCGAACTCGCCCGCTCCCACGGGGTGCCGACCGTGCTGGACGCCGAGGGGCACGCACTGCTGCGGGCGCTGCCCGCCGGCCCGGCCGTGGTGAAGCCCAACGCCCACGAACTCGCCGCGGCCACCGGCACCGCGGACCCCGTCCGGGGCGTCGAGCGGTTGCGCGCCGCCGGAGCCGCCGCCGTGGTGGCCTCACTCGGCCCGGACGGACTGCTCGCCGCCACGCCCGAGGGCGCCTGGCGGGCCCGACCGCCCGAGCCGCTGCCCGGCAACCCGACCGGCGCGGGCGACTCGGCGGTCGCCGCCCTCGCCCTCGGCCTGTCCACCGGGGCGCCCTGGCCCGAGCGGCTGCGGCAGGCCGTGGCCCTGTCCGCCGCCACCGTGCTCGCTCCGCAGGCCGGGCACTACGACTCCGACGCCTACCACCAGCTGCTCGACCGGGTCCTGGTCGAGCAGCCCGACCACCCTCGGCCGGCACAGCTCGAAGGAGAACCGTGACCCTCGTCGGAACCGGAGAGATCGTCACGCCCGCGCTGCGCAGCGGCCGCGGTGTCGGGGCGTTCAACGTCATCCAACTCGAACACGCCGAGGCCGTCGTCGCCGGGGCCGAGGCCGCCGGGGTGCCGGTGGTGCTGCAGATCAGCCAGAACGCGGTCCGCTACCACGGCGGCCTGACGCCGATCGGCAGCGCGACGCTCGCGGTGGCCCGGGCCGCGGCGGTGCCGGTGGCCGTCCACCTGGACCACGCGAGCGAACGGCCGCTGGTGGAACGGGCGCTCCGGCTGGGGTTCGGCTCGGTGATGTTCGACGCCTCGGCGCTGCCGTACGAGGAGAACCTGCGCGCCACGGCGGAAGTGGCCGCGCTGTGCCACGGGGCAGGTGTGTGGGTGGAGGCCGAGCTCGGCGAGATCGGCGGCAAGGACGGGGTGCACGCCCCCGGCGCCCGGACGGATCCGGCGCAGGCCGCCGAGTTCGTCGGGCGTACCGGCGTCGACGCACTGGCCGTCGCCGTCGGCAGCTCGCACGCCATGCTGACCCGCACGGCGGCCCTGGACCTCGCATTGATCGCCGCCCTCCGAGCGGCCGTTGCGGTGCCGCTGGTGCTCCACGGCTCCTCCGGCGTCCCGGAGCCCACCCTGGCCGCGGCCGTCGCCCACGGCATGACGAAGATCAACATCGCCACCCACCTCAACAAGGCCTTCACCGCGGCGGTCCGCGACCGCCTGACCGCCGACCCCGCGCTGGTCGACCCCCGCACCTACCTCGCCGCGGGCCGCGAAGCGGTCGCCCACGAAGTGGCCCGTCTGCTCGGCCTCCTCGCCGCCCCGCATCCCGCCGCCGCCCCCTGAGGCGGCGGCGGTGGCGCGGTGGCGGGGCGGGTTGGAAGGGGCAGGTGGCGGCCCGGCCGGTGGGCGACGTCGGGGTGCCCAGGGGCGGCCGGGAGGGGCTCGCGGTCCCGGGGGAGGGAGAGTCCGCCGGGGCCGTGAGATGAGCCGGTCGTTGCCGGTGGGGGCCGGTCAGGCGGACTTGACGGTGGGGAACCTGTCGCCGCCGAGGGCCCAGCGGCCCCGGCGCATGACGGCGATCGGGTCGTAGCTCGAGGAGTCGACCACGGCGAGGTCGGCAAGGCGCCGGACAGGGTGATGCGGTCGGTCACCGTCATGGCCTCCTCCGTCTCGGCGATGAGCAGTGCGATGCGCGGTCGTGCTTGTACCTGTTCAAAGCGATACGAGTCCAAGCAGCTGTACGCAGGCATTCCGGGCCGCCGGCCGGAGCGGCCCGGCAACGGCCGAGGAAGGGCGCACAGTCACCGACCGTCGGCGCGGGCTGAACTACACTCCGTCCATGCTCAAAGCTGATCGCGCCGCCAGGATCGTGTCGCACATCGCCGAGGCGGGGAGCGCGGACGTGCGCACGCTCTCCGAACTGCTCGGGGTGTCGGACGCGACCGTGCGCCGGGACCTGCAGGAACTGCAGGACCAGGGGCTGCTCCAGCGCACCCGCGGCGGAGCCGTGACGGGCGCGATCAACCTGGAGATCCCGCTGCGGCACCGGGGTGACCAGCAGCAGGAGGAGAAGCGCCGGATCGCTCGGGCCGCCGCCGAACTGGTGCCGGACGGCGCCGTGGTGGGCCTGACCGGCGGCACCACCACCACCGAGCTGGCCAGGGTGCTGGGCGAGCGCGGCAACGTCACCGTGGTGACCAACGCGGTCAACATCGCCGCCGAGCTGATCGTGCGGCCCGAGGTCCGGCTGGTGGTGATCGGCGGACTCGCCCGCTCGGCCAGCTACGAACTGGTCGGCCCGGCCGCCGAGCGGATGCTCGACCAGTACCACCTCGACCTCGCGTTCATCGGCGTGGACGGCCTGACCGTTCAGCAGGGCTGCACCACCCACGACGAGATGGAGGCGCAGACCGACCGGGCCTTCCTGCGCAGCAGCGCCCACGCGGTGGTGCTCGCCGACCGGACCAAGGTCGGCCGGGTCACCTTCGCCACCATCTGCCCGCTCGCGGACGTCCACGACCTGGTGACGGACTCCGGGCTGCCGGACGCCCAGGAGCACGCGATCGCGGAGTGCGGGGTCCGGGTGCGGCGGGCCTGAACCTCCGGGGGAGAGCCGCGGACGGCCCGTCCCGGGACGGGCCGGGACGGCGGAGCGAGGCCGGTGCCCAGCAGCGGCGCCTCGGGCGAGAACGTGAAGACCCTGCAGTACCTGTTGGTGCAGCGCGGCCAGTCGCCCGAGGCGCCGCTGGCGCGCGGTGCCACGGGCAGCGCGGTGCAGGGCGTGCAGAGCCAGCTGTTCGCGCACGGCATCCAGGTGAGCGTGGACGGCGCGTTCGGCCCCGGGACGCAGGCCGGGGTGACGTCCTTCCAGTCCTCGGCGGGGCTGCCGACCGACGGCATGGTGGACGCCCGCACCTGGAGCAGGCTGCTCGCCTGACAGTGAGGATGTGACGTGGCTTCTCCGGGACCGCGCACCGGCGGCCGGCCCGTTCACCACGAACGGGCCGGTCACCGGCCGTTCCCGTCGGCGTCAGCCGGTGTCACCGGTGTCTCGTACGCCGTCCCACGGCTGTCCCACAGCCGTCCCAACACCGTCCCACCGCCGTCCCAAGGTGTCCCTGGTGTGCACCGGGACGTCCCCGGTGCCGCCGATCCGTGGCGGGACGGCCGCGCGGCCCCCGAGAGTGGGCGGCACCGCCTGATCACCCGACAGGCACCGGAGGAATGGGATGACCGTGAAGACAACCCCGGCCCTGCGCGGGCTGGCCGTGGCCGTGCTCGCCTTCGTCGCGCTGGCGCTGCTGCCGGCGCAGGCCCAGGCACTGGACAGCACCACCTGGGTCCAGCGCAACCTGGTGGGCATCGGTTACCTGGCGAGCAGTGGCGTCGACGGCAACTACGGCCCGCAGACCACCGCGGCCGTCCGCAGCTTCCAGCACGACAACGGCCTCGACGAGGACGGCGCGTACGGCGCGCGCACCGAGCTGGCCCTGCACAACAAGGTCGCCGAGGTCCAGCGCGCCGCCGGCGCGGGCGCGGACGGTGCCTACGGCTCCGGCACGACCGGCTCGGTCACGGACTGGCAGCGGGCGCACAACCTGAGCGCCGACGGCATCGCCGGCCCGGCCACGATGAACGCGATGGGCGTCGCCCGCACCGTGCAGATCACCGCCCAGTGGAAGTTCCCCAGCCACGGCTGGAGCGTGAGCGGCCAGTTCGGCTGCCTGGACCAGATCTACATCCACGAGAGCGGCTGGAAGGTCTACGCCACCAACCCGTCCTCCGGCGCCTACGGCATCCCGCAGTCGCTGCCGGGTGACAAGATGGCCGGCGCCGGCTCCGACTGGCAGACCAACCCGGCCACCCAGATCCAGTGGGGCCTGGACTACATCAAGGGCCGCTACGGCGACCCGTGCTCGGCCTGGAGCTTCTGGCAGGCCCACAACTGGTACTGACGGGCCCCTGACTCCTCCGGCCCCGTTCTGTTCACCCTGTTCGTCACCGATCGACGTCTTCCCCGTGCCGACTCCTCGAAGGAGCACGTAGTGAACAGCTCTTCCCTCGACCGCCGATCGCTCCTGCGCTTGGGCACCGGCGCCGTGGCCGCGGCCGGGCTCGCCGCGGTCGCCGACATCGGGTTCGCCCGCCCCGCGGCCGCGTACGGCTGGTCCGGCAACCTCGGCCAGGGCTCCTCCGGTTCGGCCGTGGCCGAGCTGCAGATCCGCGTCGCGGGCTGGGCGGCGGACTCAGCCTCGCAGACCTACATGGCCGTGGACGGCTCCTTCGGGCCGGGCACCGCGGCCGCGGTGCGCCGGTTCCAGTCCGCGTACGGGCTGAGCGCGGACGGCGTGGCCGGTCCGCAGACCTTCGGGGCACTCAACTCGCTGGAGAAGTCGGACGGTTCCACGGCCCACTTCAACTGGTCGGAGTTCACCAGCCATGACGGCTCGGGCTTCGGGGGCGGCAACGTCGGCTCCGACGAGGTGCAGGAGAACGTCCGGCGCACCATGTACAAGCTGGAGGCGCTGCGGAAGAAGGCGGGTGACCGCGCGATCACCGTCAACTCCGGCTTCCGCAGCACCGCGTACAACTCCTCGGTGGGCGGTGCGGGGAACTCCATGCACACCTACGGGGTGGCCGCCGACATCGCCGTCTCGGGCCTGTCGACGCTCTCCGTCTACCGGATCGCCGAGACCTGCGGCTTCTCCGGCCTGGAGACCTACACGGTCTCCTGGCAGCACGTGGACAGCCGGATCGAGCACTCCAACTACGGCTCGGGCTTCTGGTGGTGGCAGGACGGCGTGGCGTAGCGGCGGGGCCCCTCCCCACGTGCCGCGGCACCGCGCCCTCCCCACCGGGCGCGGTGCCGTGTCGCTCGTGTCCTGTCCCCCCTTCTCGCGGTGCGGCCGGTCAGGCCTCGCGACGGAACGGACGGCGGCCGGCGGCGGCCAGCACCCCGCCCGCCCCGAGCGCCAGCGAGACCAGGGCCACCCGCCGCAGCAGGGCGGCCTCCCGGCGGTGGCGGCACGCGGAGTCCGCTTCCCCGAGCGGGCCCCCGTCGGCCGGGCCGGCCACGAAGGCCGTCGTGGCGGGCGCCGGGGCTCCCAGCGGGACGAACGTGATGCGGCGGCTGTCCGCGAGGCGCCACAGTTCCAGCAGGCGCTCGGAGTCGCCTCCGCAGACGGACGCGATGCTCTGCACCGCGTCCCGCGGGGGGAACTGCTTCCCGTTGATCCAGCGCTCCCACGAGGACTTCGCGTAGTGGGTGCGTTCGCTGAGCCGGGCGTAGGTGAGGCCCGACCCGGACTTCAGCGACTGCAGCTCGCTGGCGAGCTGGTCGGCGGGCGACGGTGATGTGGTCTCGGACGTGTGATGGCGGCCCATGAGGTATCTCCCCGAACTTCCTCTGAGATGACCGTTGTGGTGCGGAGTACTGGGTGTGCACCCGGGCGCCCTCGTCTGCTCCGACTCGCCGAGGTCTTTACCCGGACCAGAACCGGTGCTGACCCCGGGGCTACCCGGCGAGGCCAACTCTGCGCGATCGCGGGCCGATCTTCGACCGTCTCCGAACTTTCTGAGACGATGGGCCCCGTTTCAGGGCCCCTGAGCTGGGGCTTGGGACGCCCGGGTGGAGACGGTTGAGACGGAGGGACGGATTCCGCGGGGGCCGAGGGCGAAGCGCGACTAAGCTGATCATCCCAAAGATGACCAGTTCATGTCTGCCGTCGACCCGCCAGAGGTGCACCCCCACGATGAGCCAGTCCTGGAAACCGCTTCCTGACGGTCTTTCGGAGCCTGCCAGACGCCTGGCCGAGGAACTGCGTGCGGTCAAGGACGCGCACCGGATCTCGCTCGCCGAACTCGGGAAGCGGACCTACCTCAGCAAGGCCTCCTGGGAACGCTGGCTGAACGGCAAGCGCCTGATCACCCCTCAGGCGCTTGCCGGGATGATCGCCGCCCTGGACTGCGACGGCGAGCTGCTGACCTCCCTGCTGCGGCAGGCCGAGGCGGCGCGGGACGCGGCCGAAGGGGCCGCGCCGGTGTCGGAACCCGTGCCCGCGCCCGTACCGGAACCCGTGCCCGCGCCGGTGTCGGAACCCGTGCCCGCGCCGGTGTCGGGACCCGTGCCCGCGCCGGTGTCGGGACCCGTGCCCGCGCCGGTGTCGGAACCCGTGCCCGCGCCCGGGCCGGTCGCCGTTCCGGCGTGGCCCACCGAAGCGCCGGTCCGGTCCAGCGTCCTCGGCGGCGCCACCGTCCCCGGCCGCGCCGCCGGGTGGCGCCGCCCGTCGGCCCTGCTCGCGGCCGCCGTCGCCGTCGCGCTCGTCCTGGCCGTGAGCCTCTACCTGCACGGTCTGAACGGCGGCACCGACGCCGCCGCGGCAGGACTCCCCACGGCGAGTGCGGAGGCCGGAGCCGCCCCGCTCTGCCAGGGCATCGGCTGCGCGGGCAAGGACCCCCAGCTCATGGGGTGCGAGAACGACGACCACACCCTGCTGACCGGCAACGTCGGCCAGGTGGTCCTGTACCTCCACTACAGCCCGCGCTGCCGAGCCGCCTGGGCGGGGATCACCGAAGGCGCCCCCGGGGACACCGTCACCATCACCAACAGGACCGGCTGGCAGGAGACCGCCCTGATCCACTGGGGCTACGACAACTACTCGGCCATGGTCGACGCCGGACCGGCCGACACCACCCTGCGGGTGTGCGGCCACCAGCCGGGCGGGGACGGGTGCCTCCCGCTCGTCACCGACCCCGCCGCCCGGGCCGCCACCATGGCCGCCCCCTCCCCGAAGGCCCCGAGCCCGGCGGCCTCCGTCCGGGCAACGGAGTCCCCGACGCCGAGCGCGACCTCGTGAGACCGGCCCGGTGGCCGTGCCGCCGGCCGGTCACCGGGCTCAGACGAAGTTCTTGTCGATGAGCATCTGCAGCACGTTCACGTGGAAGTCCGGGAAGTCCATCGGCACGATGCCGAACCGGGCCCGCTGCCGGGTGCGGGCGACCAGGTACGGGTAGACCGTCCGGTCCATCAGGGTCTGCGAGCTGCTCTTGGGCCAGTAGCCACCCGCATAGCTGAGGAAGTTCACGAACATTCGCGGGTAGGCCGGGTTGAGGAATGCCTTGTCGAATTGGGCGGTGATGTACCGGCCCTTGTCGCCCAGCGCGTCGGTGCCGCCGATCTGCCAGACGTCCTGGGTGTCGAACCAGGCGTTCTGGCCGCTGGACCAGTCGATCAGGCCCCAGGGGTTGGCGAAGTCCGCGAGCAGGACCACCTTCCCGCGGGCCGTGCCGAGAGTCGGCCAGCCGTAGAAGTGGAACATGCCGCGGTAGCCCAGGCCGTCCAGGTAGTGGTTGACCCGCCGCTGGAACTCCGGGTCGTCGAGGGACTGGCCGCCGGCGCGCTCGTTCCGGAGGCGCATCAGGACGGTCTCGCCCGGGTGAGCCGCCAGGAAGGACCGGCACTGGTCCAGCACGTCCTGGAGCCGGATGTGCTGGTAGTTGTCGGCGTGGTAGATCCCGAGTTCGTCGGGCGCCCCCTCCAGGCCGTTGCAGCGGATGTCGAGGAAGCGGACGCCCTCCTGCAACTGCTGCGGGATGCCCCAGTTCTGGGTGTGCGACCACTCGGTGCCGTACCACGGGTTCTGGCAGCAGGAGTCGTGGGTGCCCGGGACGGTGAGGTCGAGCAGCGACAGGCTCCCGTCCAGCCGGCTCATCCAGCTGTCCGTCGGCAGCCCGCCCGGGGTGGCCGAGGAGGCCGCGGTCCGGGCGGTGGCGGAAGAGACCGGTCCGAACAGGCTTCCGACGGCGGCCGCACCGCCCGCTCCGGCTCCCCACCTGAGAAGGTCACGACGTGCGATGCCCATGGTCCGGCTCCCTCCAACCCGTGCGCGGCTGCGGTGACTCGCCCTGACACTGCTCCAACGCGGCCGCCGCGTCAACGGGTTCAGCGCGGGCCCGTGCCCTGGCCGTCCAGCCGTCCGGGCTGTCCGGGCTGTCCGGGCTGTCCGGGCCGACCACCAGCCACCGGGCGGACAGCTCTGTCCCAGCGCCCTCGGCGGTGAACTCGGTGAGGGACAGCGGCATCTCGCCGGTGGCGAGGACGGCGAGCCCGGCCGAGCGGAAGAGCTCGTCGAAGGCGGCGTCGGCGACCTGGGCGGGGCGCGGGGCCGTGTTCGAAGACCTGGCGCAGCTTCGTTGGCGGCCCGGACGGGGACTGCGCCGGCTCCTTGTGTTCGGATCAGGTGCGCTTCAGACCCGGTGCGCGGCGACGTAGCGGGCCGGATCCTGGCGGAACTCGCCGTGCCAGTGCCCGAGGCACTGCTCGGCGAAGGTGCGGCCGGTGGCGACGATCTCGTCCAGCGGGTCCACGTAGCCGGGGACGTGGGGCGGTTCGAGGCCCGCCGAGACGCGCGCGTCCAGGCCGGCCCGGGCGAGGCGGAGCAGTTCGGCGGCCAGCGGGCGGACGGGGTCGTCGCCCAGTCGGGTGTCGAGGCCGCGGACGGGCAGTTCGGCGAGTGCGGCGCGGTGCTGCGCCACGGTGTGGTGGCCGAGCAGCTTCCAGGCGGCGGCACGGGATTCGGCGTGGTACGTAAGGCCGGTCCACAGGGCCGGGACGGCGGCGATGAACGGGTACGGCGGACCGTCCGAGCCGCGCAGTTCCAGGGTGTTGCGGACCCGGGTGTGGGTCCAGAGCTGGTTGAGGTGGGAGGCCCAGTGGGCGGGTGTGGGGCGCGACCCGTCGTCGTAGCCGTACCGGAGGAGGTCGGCGAAGGGGCGGTCGGGCGCCGGGTGGTAGCGGCCGTCCGGGGTGCGGTAGTGGATCAGGGGGATGTCGAGGGCCCAGTCGATCACGTCGTCCACGTCGACGTCCGGGCGCAGCGCGGGCGCGAGCAGGCCGCACCGGCGCGGGTCCATCCGCAACCAGGCCCAGCTGCGGTGGGACAGCAGGCCGTCCGCACGGCTCTCCTGGATCGGGGAGTTGACGAGCAGGGCGGCGACCACCGGTGCGGCGGCCATCTGGGTGCGCAGTTTCTCGGTGAAGTCCCCGGGCGAGAGGTAGTCCAGCGTCACCTGGGTGGAGAGCGACAGCGCCATGATGTACCGGGCGCGGTCGCCCGCAGCGCCCAGCGCGGCGAAGTAGTCCCGCATGATGGCGCCCCTGGTCATCGGCACCCACTGCACGTCGGCCAGCCGGTCGAACGGGAGGTTCCCGCCGGGCACCAGGGCCAGGTCGAACCGGCCCACCAGCTCGGCGAGTTGCTCCAGTGCGGTGCGCATGTCGTGCACCGCTTCGGCCACGCTGGGGACGGGCGCCGAGGAGTACTCGAGCTGGCCGCCGTGTTCCAGGGTGATCTGGCTGCCGTCCGGGCGCAGCACTCCGGTCAGCCGTCCGGCGTCCTCCTGGCGCTCGCCGCCCCAGTGGGCCAGCACCGTTTCCAGGACAGCCAGCACGCCGCGGTCGCCGAAGTAGCGGGCGGCCAGGCCGGTGGCCGGGTCGAGCAGTCCGCACTCGACCTCGATGCCGACCTGCTCGCTGCGGGCGGGCCGGAACGGGGCGCGCAGGTCGTCCCGGGTCAGCTGCCGGTCGGTCACGCGTTGCCCACCCGGGTGGCGATCCGGGGGTGGCCGGCGCGGTCGAGTACGGCGGCCACCGCGTCGAGGGCGGACCGGGCGGCGCCCTGGCACCAGGCGTGGGCGCCGGAGAGGTGCTCGCCGGCGAAGAAGATCCGCGGGTCGTCGGCCGGGTGCGGCGAGCCGAGCACCGTCAGGTAGCGGGTGTGTTCGCCGGGTGTCAGGTGGGCGAAGGCGCCGCCGCCCATGCCGGTCTGCACGTCCCAGTCGCAGTGCAGGATGTCGTCCACGTCGGCGGAGATGCCGGGGTGGAGCCGCTCCAGGCAGTCCAGCACCAGGGCGTCGCGGTCCGCCGGGGGCAGCGCGGCGAAGCGCCGGGCGTTCGCGCCCCACTGGTAGGCGCCGAGCAGGGCGGTCGGCTCGGCCGAGCGCAGCGGGTCTCGGGCGGCCCAGCGGTGGTCGGCGCTGCCGTTGACGCCGTCGGTGACCGGCATGGCGTTGTCCGACGGGTACCAGCACTGCTGGATCGGCAGGTCGGTGAAGCTTCCGCCGCCGTGGATGCCGTCCTCCAGTTCCCAGCGGCGGCGGGTGAGGTGGAGGACGGTCTTGCTGCTGCTGGCGTAGCTGATGCCGCGCACGGCGTGCCGCTGGGAGTGGGGCAGGCCCGGACTGACGGTGATCTGGTCGAGTGCGGGCGCCGGGACGCAGCAGACCACGTAGTCGGCGTGGTCCTCCAGCGGGGCGCCGAGCCGCTTGCCGTGGATCCGGACGCCGTCCGTGGTGAGGGTGAGTTCGTCGATCCGGCTGGACAGCTGGAGGATGCCGGGGCGCAGGGCCCGGACGAAGGCGTGGACCAGCGCTTCCAGCCCGTCCAGCAGCTCGACCTGCCCCTCGTGGAACAGTCCGAAGTAGTCGACCAGGACCTCCAGCAGGGAGGACTGCTCGTAGTGGGCGAGCCCGCTGGCGTGGCCGATGAGGTCCCAGGCGTCCTGCGACAGGTGCTCGTGGACGAACTGCCACAGGGACACCGAGGCCGCCCGCTCCAGCGCCGGGTCGTCCCAGTGGCCGGCCAGCGTGTGCTCCTGCTGCTCGACGGTGAGCGAGCGCCACACCGGGCCGAGCAGGCGGTCCAGCACCGGCGTCGGGGCCTGCCGTTCGCCCGGGCGGAGCGCGTACGCGGGGTAGAGGACGGCCACGTCCTGGACCCGGACCCGCTGGCCGCGCAGGTGGTAGTAGGCGCGCGGGTTGGCGTTGACGAACGGGCGGGTCTCCAGGTGGAACTGGGAGACGTAGTGCAGCACGCAGTGGTGGTTGCCGGGGATGCGCATGGCGCCGAGGTCGACGTGGGTGCCGTCCCAGAAGCGGTGGGTCCGCACCCGTCCGCCGGGCCGGTTCGACCGTTCGTGGACCACGACGTCGAACCCGCGCCGCTCCAGCTCGTACGCGCAGACCAGGCCGGCGATTCCTGCGCCGATGACGGCGACCCGCCCTCGGGCGCCCGCCACCGGGTTCAGCAGGGAACGCGGGAACGCAAAGCTCGTATCGAACATCGGCACCGCACCCCTCTGGCGACCGGACTTCCGCCTCAGCCTGGTCCAGGCCTGGTTCGTGTGCCACTCGGCGGCGCCGACGCGAGTGAGGGGACGGTGTCGGACATGCAGGGCCAATGTTGCTACCCGGAGCACTGGGGCGGGCCTCGCCGAGGGGCCCGGAAGATGTTCGGCACCGCCCCCAGCGCCGGTGCGACCCCGGGCACCGGGATCGCCGTCACCGTCACCGACCCCTTCGGCACCCACGTGCTGCCCGGGCTCGCCGGCAAGCCCGCCGAGGAACTGCACGTCGGCGGCACCCGCCACCACCCGTACCAGACCCCGGTGGCACAGACGAAGAAGTAACCCGCACCGCATGAGACCGGCCGGTCGGGGGCAGACACCCCCGGCCGGCCGTCGACCGTTCTCACGGCGGACGAGGACAATGCGGTCCAGGGCGTGTCTTTCGGATCACGTCGGATCAGCGGGCGGAACGGTCGCCTGCGTCGTGGTGGTGGGCGGCTCCCGGCCGCACCCCTACTGACGGGTCACCACCGCCGGGCTGCGGCTGAACCCCGCTCGGCGGAAGCCACGTAGAGCGGGACGGAAAGGGACGGGGGAGGAACAGGGGATGGAAGCGGACGGCCCGGAGGTGCGTGCGTACATCGCGGCCCTGGTGCGGATGGGCGCTCCGGAGGTGCCGGGGCCGCCCGCGCTGGCGGTCCCGGCGGGCACCGCGGCCGAGGTGGCGGCCGTCGCCCGGCGGCTGGCGCTGCGGGCGCTGCCCGATCGTCAGCGGCGGCCGGAGCCGACGCCGGGACTCCTGGCCGTGGCGAGGGGGTTGGTGGTGGACGTGCACCCCTTCGCGCCGGGGTGGACGGTGGCCGAGCGGGAACGGCTGGCGGGGTGGGTCGCGGTGCTGATCGAGTACCGGGGTGAGGACGGCGTCCAGGAGCTGGTCCGGGAGCTGTGCCGAGAACCGGGCCGGGACGGTCCGGGCCGGGAGATCGACGGGGACTGAGCGGTGGCACTCGGTGGCGCCCCAGATGCCCGCAGGTGGGGGCGTTGGCGGATCGTTGGCAGGTCCTTGGCGGCGCCCGGCAGTCTGGTCCAGACCGCCACGGGGGATGTACGGCGGAAGCCCTGCCATGTGCCCTTGCCCGACCTGAGAGGTAGCGCGTGTCGAAGCCGTCCGTCGCCCGCCCCACACCCGTCGCCCAGCCGCCCGCGGGCCCCCCGGCCGCCACCGCGGCCACCCCCGAGCCGGCCCCGGCCCGACCGACCCTCGACCCCGACACCCTGGCCGAGATCCACCGCCTGCACGGCGGCTACCTGCTGCGCGCCCTGATGCGCACCACCGGCGGCGACCGCGGCAAGGCCGAGGACATCCTCCAGGAGACCCTGCTGCGCGCCTGGCAGCACCCGGAGGCCCTGGCCGCCGGCCCCGAGCAGGCCCGCCCCTGGCTGTTCACCGTCGCCCGGCGGATCGCCATCGACCACTACCGGATGGCCGCCGCCCGCGCCAAGGAGGTGATCGGCGAGCCGGTCGAGGACCGTCCGCTCGCCGACGACCCGTACGAGCAGGTGGTGGTCGCCCGGGACCTCGCGCTGGCGCTGCGGCGGGTGCAGAAGCACCACCGCGAGGTGCTGGTCGAGCTGCACCTGAAGGACCGCTCGGTGGTGGAGGCCTCGGCCCGGCTGGGGGTGCCGCCGGGGACGGTCAAATCCCGGAACTTCTACGCGGTCCGGGCCCTGCGGCCGGTGCTGGCGGCCGAGCACGGGTACGCGCCGGTCACGGGCTGAGCAGGGGTACACGCCGGTTACCGGCTGAACGCCCGCCCGGGCTGCGGCTCAAGGGGTGCGCAGGCTGAGCGAGGACTCCAGGCCCGCGGTCAACTCGCTTCGGTGGCCTGCCAGTCGGTCGTGCCGGCGGAAGCGCTCCAGCGCCGAGGCCAGCCGCGCCCGCACCTCCGGCGCGCGGCCCCGGGCCACCAGGTGGGCCGCGTAGGACTGCTCGGCGACGGCGTGCAGGTAGAGCAGGCCCGCCTCCTCGCAGGCGGCCAGCAGGCGGTGCCAGGCGAGGTCCGCCGTCTCCTCCCGGGCGGTCGGCGGCAGCGCCTGGGCCTCGGTCAGCAGCGACCACAGGTGCACCTGGGTGACCGGACGGGGCGGCAGCAGCTCCCGGGCCTCCCGGGACCAGCGCTCCGCGCCCGCCGGATCCCCGGTCGCCAGGCTCACCCAGCCCTGGTGCACCAGCGCGTCGACCAGCCGCTCGCGGTTGCCGGACTCCACGGCCAGCGCCGTCGCCCCGGCCGCCAGCCGCCGCGCCTCGGCCGGGTCCCCGAGCATCGCGGTGACCAGGCCCAGGGTGGCGAGCGACCGGACCCGCGCCGAATCGGCGGCGGGCCCCTCGGCGGACTCGGCGGCGGCCACCCCCTTTCGGGCCGCCTCCGCCGACTCGTGGCGGCGCTCCAGGGCGACCAGCGCCTGCGCCCGGCAGTTGTGCAGGAAGGCCACCGCGACCGGGTCGGCGCAGCGCTCGGCCGCCGCCAGGCCGACGTCGGCCCGGGCCAGCCAGTCGGTGAAGCGGCTGGCGCCGTAGTAGAGCGAGCCGGTGGTCAGGGCGAGCCGCCAGGCCCGGTCGGGGTGGCTGACGGCGGCCCGGTCGATCAGCATCCGGACGGCGGGCTCCTCGGCGCGGAACCAGTCCAGTGCGGTGCGGATGTCCACGACGGGCGGCAGGGGCTGCGGCGGGAGGGCGGGCGCCCCGGGGTCCTCCTGGCCGGGGTCGAGGTAGCTGCCGCAGCGCTGCAGGGCGGCCCGGTAGTGGTCCAGCAGGCGCAGCAGGGCGTGCTCCCGGCGCTGTTCGGAGGGTGCGGACTGCTCGGCGAGCAGGTCGGCGCTGAACAGCCGTACCAGGTCGGAGCGGTGGTAGCGGCCGCGGGCGGCACCGGTGAGCAGGTGGTGGGAGGCCAGCTCGCCGAGCGCCCGGTGGGCGGTCGTGGTGTCGGTGCCGAGCAGCGCGGCGGCGGCCTGGCCGTCAACCTCCCGGCCCGGGTGGAGGGCGAGCAGTGCGAGCAGTTCCACTGCCTGCGCCGATATATGATGGAGAGTCAGGCGAAGCTGCTGTCGCAGCCCGGTGTGCGCGTCGAGTTCCAGGGCGGCGAGCCTGGTCCGCTCGTCGGCGAGTTCGGCGACCAGGTCGGTGAGCGTCCAGCTCGGGTGGGCGGTCAGCCGGGCGGCGGCGATCCGCAGGGCGAGCGGCAACTGCTCGCAGAGGCGGACGAGTTCGGCGCCCGCCTCCGGCTCGGCGCGCAGGCGCCCGGGCGTCAGCAGGTGCTCCAGCAGGCCCAGGGCGTCGCCCTCGGGCAGCGCGGTCAGCCGCAGCAGGGCGGCGTCCTCGGTGGCGACCAGCTTCTCCAGCGAGCCGCGCGCGGTGATCACGACGGCGCAGCCCGGGCCGTCCGGCAGCAGGTCGGTGAGCTGGTCGGCGTCGGCGGCGTCGTCCAGCACCACGAGCAGGCGGCGCCCCCTGGTGTGCTCCCGGTAGAGCGCGGCGCGGTCGGCGGGGTCGGTCGGGACGGCGTCGTCCGGTACGCCCAGGGCGCGCAGGAAGCGGCCGAGGACGGCCCCGGGCTCGGCGGGGCCGGCCGGGTCCAGGCCGCGCAGGTCCGCGTACAGCCGGCCGTCCGGGAAGCGCTCGGCGGCCCGGTGGGCCCAGGCGGTGACCAGGGCGCTCTTGCCGATCCCGGCCGGGCCGACCACGAGGGCCGGCCCGTCGGTGGCCCGGTCGGGGGCGCAGGCGCGGTCCAGCCACTGGGCCTCGGCGGTGCGTCCGATCAACTCCACCCGCTGGCGCGGCAGTTGCTGAGGAGCCTGATAGCCCGACCGGGCGGCCGGGGGAGCGGCGGCGGGGGCCTCGGCGGGGACGGCGGCGGGGGTGGCCGGGGGCGCCTCCGGGCGGTCGTCCGCCAGTACCTCGGCGAACGCGGCCCGCAGAGCCGGTCCGGGGCGGATGCCCAGCTCCCGGTCCAGCCGCAGCCGGGCCCGGTGGTAGGCGTTCAGCGCGTCCGCGGTCCGTCCGGCCTGCTGCAGACAGCGCATCAGCAGCGCCACCAGCTCCTCGCGCAGCCCGTCCCGCCGGACGCTCTGCTCCAGCACCGCCACGGCCGCCGCACCCGTGCCCTGGCGCAGCCGCAGCCCGGCCCAGCGCAGCAGCGCGGCGGTGGAGGACTGCTTCAGGTGTTCCACGGTGGCGGCCCGCAGCGGGGTGTCCGGCAGGTCGGCCAGGGCCTCACCGCGCCACAGCTGCAGCGCCTCCTCCAGCAGCGCGATCGCGCCGGCACCGTCACCGCGGTCGGCGCGTTCGCCCGCCCGCTCGGCGAGCGCCGTGAACCGCAGCGCGTCCACCTCCTCGGCCGGCCCGCTCAGCAGATAGCCGCCGGCCCGGGTGTGCAGCTCGAACGGGGTGTCGGCGAGCACCTTGCGCAGCGCCGCGACGTGCCCCTGCACCGCCGCCCGAGCGCTGGCCGGGGACCGCTCGCCCCACAGCAGCTCACAGAACTGGTCCATGGTGACCACCCGGCCCAGCCGCAGCGCCGGCAACGCCAGGACCGCCCGCCGCTGCGCCCCCGCCAAGGTGGCGAGACCGCCCCCGGCGACCTCCAGCTCCACCGGCCCGAGCAGCCGAATCCGCACCCGTACCCCCACCTCACCGCACCCGAGACCTGGAGGCGGCCGCCGGGGTGGAGCAGTGTAGTGCGCACACGTGTCCGATCCGCACTCGAACGCTCGCAACCGTCGGAGCCGCCACGGGTACAGAGGCCCCGAGGGTGGTAGATGGTTGCCTCTGGAAACCAGATCGCCCCTGGGGCCCCGGGCACCGGAGCCGCGCCCGGCCACGGCGAGGGATCGCCGCCGGCACCCCGGCCCGGACGTCGCCGCCGTCGGCCCAGGTCCACAGCGAGGAGGTCGCGTGCACCAGGCCGGGTGCCCCGGTGAGGGCGCGGATCCGGTCGAGCAGGAGGTCGTCGTCCGCGGCGGCGCGGTGCGGTGGGCGGGACCGGTGACGGGGCGGACCGTAGGCGCGTGGGCCGACAGTGTGGTGCGGGAGGGGTACGGCGGGCCGGTAGCGTGCGGGCATGGACGAGACTCTCGGGAGACACGTGAACGCCCGGTTCGAGCGGCTGGCCCAGCGGGTCCGCGACGAACTGGCCGCCGCCGGACTGCCGGTGGTGGCCCCGGGCCTGGACGACGAGCTGGCCGTCGGGGCGGCGGTGCGGATCAGCAGCTGGAACCAGCACTTCGGGGAGGACCCGGAGGTGCTGGTGAGCTGGCACACGAGCCCCCGGCTGCGGAGCAGGGCGACGGCGGACCTGCGGCGGTACGCGGCGCCGACGCCCGCGGTCGTCCTGGGCGACCAGGTGCACCGGGCGATGTCCGCCGCGGTGACCGCGATCCTCTCGGCGGCCGGCTTCACCGTCCGGGCCTCGGGGAACGACTACGCGCCGTTCGACGTGCTGGTCGTCGAGGGACCGGACTTCAGGACGCCGCCGGTCTGGTCCGAGCTCGCCGAGGGCCCGGACCGTACGGAGGAAGAGCCCGCGAAGTGAACCGGCCCGGTCCGGTCCGGCGTACTGTCCCACGACGAGAGGGAAGGGGAGCATGGACATCGAGCTGCTCGGGCCGATGGTGGTCCGGAGGGAGGACGGCACGGTGGCCACGCCCTCGGCGCCCAAACGGCGCGCGCTGCTGGGGGCGTTGGCGGCACGGCTGAACCAGCCGGTGGGCGCCGAGGAGCTGATCGAGCTGGTCTGGGAAGGCGCCGCGCCGCCGACCGCGCGGGCGGCGCTTCAGGGCCACGTCGCGGCGCTGCGGCAGCAGTTGGACGACCCCGGGCTGGTGCTCGGCACCCGGGGCGGCGGGTACGTCCTGGAGGGTGACGCGGACCGGGTGGACCTGGTGCGCTTCAGCACGCTCTGCGACCGGGCGGGGCTGCTGTCGCCCGGTGCGGCGGCCCGGGTCGGGACGGACGACCCGACCGTTCCGCTGCTGCGCGCGGCCCTGGACCTGTGGCGGGGCCCGGCGCTGGCCGACTGCGGGTCCGCCCTGCTGCGCGAGCGCACCCTCCCGTTCCTGACCGACCTGCGGCTGTGCGCGCTGAACCGGCTGGCGCAGGGGCTGGTGCTGGCCGGTCGCGGCGGCGAGCTGGTGCCCGAGCTCACCGAGGCGGCGGACGCGCACCCCGGCCGGCAGCCGCTGGCCGCCCGGCTGGTCGAGTGCCTGGAGCAGGCCGGGCGCGGGCTGGAGGCCCGGGAGCGGTACGAGCGGACGGTGGCCCGGCTGTCCGGCCCGCCTGGGCCGGAACTGCGGCAGGCGGGCGAGCAGTTGGCACGCCGCACGCCGCCGGACCGCCGCTTCGTCGGCCGCGCCGCCGAACTCGCCCGGCTGCACGAGGCGTTGGCCGTGGCAGCCCGGACCGCCCGCCCGATCCTGGTCACCGGCCCGGCCGGGGTGGGCAAGACCGGCCTGGTCCAGCACTGGGCGGCGCAGCGCTTCCCCGAGAGCGTCCTGCACGCCGACCTGCGCGGCTCCGACCCGGCCGGCCCGCGCCGGCCCGCCGACGTCCTGGCCGGCTTCCTCACCGACCTCGGCGTCGCGCCGGAGGCCGTCCCCGCCGGGCTGGAGGAGCGCGCGGCCCGCTACCGCGCACTCCTCGCCGACCGCCGGATCCTGATCCTGCTGGACGACGCCGCCTCCTACCGGCAGTTGGCCCCGCTGCTGCCCGACCGGCCCGCGCCGACCAGCACCGCGCTGGGCCCGGTCGCCGTCGTCACCAGCCGCGACCGGCTGCGCGAAGTGCTGCTCCACGAGGACGCCCTGGTGCTCCCGCTCGGTCCGCTGGACGCCGAGGACGCCCGGGACCTGCTCGCCCGCGGACTCGGCCCGGACCGTCCGGCCACCGACCCGGAGACGGCCGCCGAACTCGCCGAGCTCGCCGAGCGCTGCGACCGGCTGCCGCTCGCCCTGCGCCTGGCCTCCGCCCGGCTTGCCGCCCGCCCGGACTGGTCCCCGGGCGACCTCGGCGCCGAACTCGCCGACGAGCAGACCGGCCTCGCCGCCCTGGCCGGGGCCGACGCCGCGCGCGGCCCGGTCGGCGTCGGCGCCGCCCTGGACCGCACGTACCGGACCCTGCCGCCCGCCGCCGCCCGGCTGTTCACCCTGCTCGGGCTGTACCCCGGCGCGGAGATCGACACCGCCACCGCCGCCGCGCTCGCCGACCTGCGACCGGCCGCCGCCCGCACCCTGCTGACCGCGCTCGACGCCGTCCACCTGCTGGCCGAGAGCACCCCCGGCCGCTACACCCGGCGCGAACTGGTCCGCCGCTACGCCGCCGGACAGGCCGCCGCGCTGCAGTGCGAGGAGCGGTTCGGTGCGCTCGACAGGCTGATCGCCCACTACCTGGAGCTCACCGCCCCGTGGGCGGGGGAGGGCGGCGAGGGCGGAAGGCCCCCGGCAGCCTGGTTCCGCCGGGAGGAGAGCGCGCTGCGCGCCGTGGTGCTCTGCGCCGAGCAGTACGGGCGCACCCGCGCCGCCTGGCAACTCGCCCACCGGATGAGCCTGTTGTACGAGCGCTCGGCCGAGCACCCGGACGGGCCCGTTGGCCGGGACCGGACGCACTGGCGGACCGTCGCCGAGATCGGGCTGCGCGCCGCGCACGCCGACCGGGACGACCCGGCCCTCGCCCGGCTGGGCACCGACCTCGCCGTCCTGCACGTCCGCCGGGCGGCCCACCGCACCGCCCTGGAGCACCTGGACAGGGCGGCCGCGGCCGCCGACCGGGCCGGTGACGCGCTGCTGCGCCACCACTGCCGCAGCCGGGTGGCCGCCGCGCTGGTGCGGGCCGGGCAGTACGACCGGGCGCTGCCGCTGCTCACCGACCTGGTGGCCGCCGCCCGGACCCCGGCCACCGGGCACCTGCTGGTGCGCGCCCTCACCGACCTCGCCGAGGTCCTGGTCCTGGTCGGCAGCCCGGAGCGGGCGCTCGCCCACGCGGACGAGGCGGTCCGCACGGCCACCGCCCGCAGCGCCGACGGGCGTCCGGACGGCGGCGGCCCGGACCGCGGTCGCCCGGACGAGGTCGAGACGGTGCTCGCCACCCACAGCCGGGCCCGCGCCCTGCACGCCCTCGGCCGCCGGGAAGCCGCGCTGTCCTCGGCCCGGCTCGCCGTCGCGCTCGGCCGCACCGTCGGCGACGCCACCGTGGAGGCGCGCTCGCACGGGCTGCTCGCCGACCTGCTCCTCGAGCTCGGCCGCGGCGTCGAGGGAGCGGAGGCCAGGCGGCGCGAAGAGGCACTGGTGGCGGGGGAGCGCTGACGGCGGGCCCTGCGGACCGGTGCACAACTGCCTCCCGCACCGGCCCGTACAGGCGGAACCATCGGCGGTTCTGCCACGCGGAACCGCCCGCCGGACCGCCTCCGTCCCGGGCATCCCCGCAGGCGGAGGGCTGGTGGGCGCGCTACTTCCGCCAAGGCATACTTCTGCCTGAGGGGAACTGCCCGGCCCGGCGCCCGGCAGAACTGAGGGCGTACGAAACCAGGGGTGGGGCGGGGAGATGACGCTGGCGAGCGGAACCGGGGAGTTCGGCCACCTGCTGGCCGGGCACCGGGTGGCAGCGGGCCTGACCCAGGAGGACCTCGCCGCCACCGCGGGCGTCAGCCTGCGGGCCCTCGGGGACATGGAACGCGGCCGCACCCGCGGCCCGCAGCGGCGCACCGTCCGGGCCCTGGCCGCCGCCCTGGGCCTGGACGGCGCGCAGTCCGCAGCCCTGGAGGGGGCCGCGCAGTCCGGCCGGCCCCGGGGCGTGCGCCGGGTGCCGCCGCAGGGGCAGGCGGTAGGGCCGGTCGTACCGCCCACGGCCCCGGCCGGCGCCGGGCCGGAACCGGCAGCGCGGTCCGCACCGGAACCGGCAGCGCCACCCGCGTCGGACGCCGCCGCAGAGCCCGCGCCCCCCGGCGCGCTCGCCCTGCCGCGTGATCTCGCCGACTTCACCGCCCGCGAGCAGGCCCTCGCCGAGCTCGCCGCCCTCACCGCCGACGAGCACCCCGCCCACCCCCGTGTGGTGCTGATCAGCGGTCAGCCGGGCCTGGGAAAGACCGCCTTCGCCCTGCACGCCGCCCACGCGCTCGCCCCGGCCTTCCCGGACGGTCAGCTCTCGCTCGACCTCGGCGGTATGGCCGCCACCCCGCTGGCCGCCCGCGAGGCGCTCGGCCAGGTGCTGCGCGCCCTCGGGGTCGCGGACGGCACGGTGCCCGCCGGGACGGAGGAGCGGGCCGGTCTGTTCCGCGCCCTGGTCCGCGACCGCCGGCTGGTGCTGGTGCTGGACAACGCCGCCGACGAGGCCCAGGTGCGCCCGCTGTTGCCCGGCTCCGGTTCGGCCGTGACCATCGTGACCAGCCGTCACGCCCTGCCCGGCCTGGAGGCGGTGCACCGGCTGCGGCTCGACGTGCTCTCCCCGGCCGAGGCGTCCGCGCTGCTGGCCCGGATCGCCGGGCCGGAACGGGTCGAGGCAGCCCCGGACGCCGCCGCCGAGCTGGCCCGGCTCTGCGGCTACCTGCCGCTCGCGCTGCGCATCGCCGGGCAGCGGCTGGTCGCCCGGCCGCAGCAGCCGGTGGCCCAGCTGGCCCGCCAGCTCGCCGCCGAGGAGAACCGCCTGGACCTGCTGGAGACCGGGGACCTCGCCGTCCGTCCGGCCTTCGAACTCTCCTACCGCCGGCTGCCCGAGCAGTCCCGGCTGGTGCTGCGCCGCTGCGCGCTGACGGCCGGGGCGGACTTCACCGCGGCCGTCCTGGCCCGCTACGCGGGGCTGTCGGCCGCGCGCACCGAACTCGTCCTGGAGCAGCTGGTGGACGCGGGCCTGGTGCAGCCGGCCGCCCCGGAGCGCTACCGGCTGCACGACCTGGTGCGGCTGTACGCGGGAGAGCGCCTGACGGTCGACGAGACGGCCGAGGCCGTCGCCGAGGCCCGCACCCGGGCCGGGAGCTGGCTGCTGCGCGAGGCGGCGGCCCACGGCCTGCGGTTCGACCCGGACCACACCGCGGCCGAGGGCGCCGCAGCCGCCGGGGCTGACTCCGTCCCGCTCACCGAGGCCGCACGCTGGCTGGAGGAGGAGCACCCGGAGTGGCTGGCCGCGCTGTACCGGGCGCAGCGGGAGGGCCGCCACCGGGAGGTGATCGACACCGCCGAGGCCATGCACTGGTTCTCCGACCGCCTGGTCAGCTGGGACCTCTGGGGCGAGGTGTTCCAGCTGTCGGTGGACGCGGCCCGCGCGAGCGGCGACCGGCAGGCCGAGGCAGTGCACGTCAACTACCTGGCCTGGACGTACGTCACCTGTCTGCACCGCTACCGGCGCGGCATCGAACTCGCCGGTGAGGGGCTGGCGTTGGCCCGCGGCCTGGGCGACCACGAGCAGCAGGGCTGGGCGCTCACCTACCTCGGCACCGGGCTGCGCCACCTCCAGCGCTACCAGGAGGCCGGCGAGAGCTACCAGCGGGCGGCGGAGGCCTTCGCCGAGGTGGACAACCGGGCCGCGATGATCGGCCGGCTGGTCACCCTGCGCGGCGCCGCGACCTGCCTGCGCCACCTGGGCCGGGCCGAGGAGGCGCAGGACTCCCGCCGCCGGGCGCTGGCACGCGCCCTGGAGCTGGTGGAGCGCTGGTCCTCGCCGCTGATGCACCTGATGGCCGCCGTGACGGCGCACGAACTGGGCCAGGACCGGGCGGCGTTGAAACGCTGGCCGGCCGCCGAGAAGGCCTACCGGCAGGCGCTGGTGCACTACGAGGCGATCGGGCGTCCGGACAGCATGACCAAGACGCTGACCGAACTCGGCACCGCGCTGATCGAGCAGGGCCGCGCCGACGAGGCCCGGGAGATCCTCACCGAGGCGCTCACCGACCTGAGCGCGGACGGCCGGCGCGGCCGGAGCCCCGTGCAGGGCCTGTCCGACTGATCGTGCCGGACAGGCCCGCAGCGGCCCCTGGGCGGCGGCACCGGGTCAGATCCGGGTGTCCTCCACCACCGGCAGGCCCTGGTCACCCTGGTCACCCTGGTCGCCCCCGCCGTCCCGCGCGGCCGGAGTGAAGGCGGTTCGCGGTGCGGCCGCCGGCTTCTTCCCGCAGAAGGCCGGCTCCAGAGCGTTCATCAGCCCCTGGGTGACGGACCCGTTGTTGGAGGCGTTGGCGAAGACCACCACCGAGCGGTGCCCGTCCGGGGTGGTGAAGGACTGGGTCTGGTAGCCCTGGACGATGCCGCCGTGCCCGTACACGTCCCCGCAGGACAGCGTGATGCGGCGCAGCCCCAGCCCGTAGGAGATCTTGGCGGTCGGGGTGGGCAGTGCGGCCTCCATCTGGCGCAGCGAGTCGTCGGAGACCAGTCCGCCGGAGCTGCCGGCCATCAGCGCGGTGAGGAAGGTGTCGAGATCCTCGGCGGAGGAGATGACCGCCCCGGCGCTCCACACCCAGGAGCCGGTCTGCTGGGTGGAGTCCAGCAGCGGCTTGCTGCGGTCGTCGTTGGTGAGGTAGCCGGTGATGTGGGCGCCCGCGATCCGCTGGCGGGGGACGACGAAGGAGGTCCGCTTCAGGCGGAGCGGCTCGATGATCCGCTCGCGCAGCACGTCCGCGTACGGGCGGCCGGTGAGGTGCTCGACGGCGAGGCCCATCAGCACGAAGTCGGTGTTGGAGTAGGAGTAGCGGCTGCCCGGCGCGTACTGCTGGCCGTGCTTGACGGACATCGCGACCAGGTCGGCCGGGGCGTACACCTTGCTGCGGATGCGGGCCTCGAAGGCGGAGGTGGTCTCCTCGCCGGGCTGCTCCAGCAGGTCGTCGGTGTGGTCGTAGACGCCGGCCCGGTGCTCCATCACCTGGCGGCCGGTCATCGTCCAGCCCTCGGGGAGGGTGCCGGCCGGGAGGTAGTCGCGCAGCGGCTTGTCGAGGTCGATCCGGCCCTCCTGCGCCAGCTGCATCACGAGAACGGCGGCGAACAACTTGCTGTTGCTGCCGACCCGGAACCTCCACGCGGAGTTCATCGGCGTCCCGTCCAGGTTCGCCCTGCCGACGGCCAGCGAGCGGGTCCGGTCGTCGTCGCCGTGGTCGCGGATCACCGCGAAGGCGCCGGGGGCGCCCGCGCCCGTGGTGGCCTGGAGTGCGTTCAGCACGCCGGCCGTGTCGGGGGTCGGCAGCGTCGCGCCACCCCGGTCGGCGGCCATTGCGGGGGTGGTTCCGCCCGCCACCAGGACAGCGGCGGCGGTCACCGCGAGCGGACGCAGAAGGCTGGTCTTCGCCATGTTCCTCGGCTCTCTCGTGGGCTGACGCGGTGTCGGATCGCGTCGATCGTGATCACTATCATCGGTCGGGGCGGCTGGTCGCAATGTGTACCGGATCGCCCGCATCGTCCGTTGTCGGGTGGATTCGGCGGGCGCACCGTTCGTTCTCCGGGCCGGGGGCAAGGTTTTACCTCCCGTCGTCTACCCGCGTTGACCGCCCCGCCCCCATGCTGTTCGGGCGCTCGCTTCGCCGTCCGGTGCCGCCTCGCACCGGGCCTCCCCCCCAGCGACTTCCCCTCACCGACCACGGAGTCCCCATGCCCCTGGCCACCCTCGCGCGCCGTGCCGGCGCCCTGCTGCTCGCCGGTGCCGGCCTGATATCCGCCACCGGCACCGCCCACGCGACCGGCACCTACACCGCCGTGGTCTTCCCCGACCAGAGCCACACGGTGGTCTACAACCTGATCAACTCGGCCACAAAGAGCATCGACGTCACCATGTACGAGCTGCGCGACACCACGGCGGTCAACGACCTGATCGCCCGTCGGCGGGCCGGCGTCAAGGTCCGGGTCATCCTGGACGCCCAGCACACCTCGGTCAACGGCTCCGCCTACAGCGCGCTGAGGGCGGCCGGCGTCGGCGTGACGTACTCCTCCTCGGCGTTCGTCTACACCCACCAGAAGACCGTCACCGTGGACGGCGCCACCTCCCTGATCCTGACCGGGAACCTGGACGCCACCTACTACTCCAGCAGCCGCGACTACGGCGTCCTCGACACCGACGCCAACGACGTCAACGCGATCGAGCAGGTCTTCGCCGCCGACTACGCCAAGACCTCGATCACCCCCTCCGACGGCGACAACCTCGTCTGGTCGCCCACCGACTCGCAGGACCGCCTGCTGGCGCTGATCAACGGCGCGCAGACCTCGCTGGACGTCGAGGAGTTGGAGTTCGGCGACCAGGCCCTGGTCGACGCGGTCACCGCGGCCGCCAACCGCGGCGTCACGGTGCGCGTCGTCGGGATGAACCCGAGCTCGTACGGCTCCTCCTTCGACGAGGTCACCGCGGCCGGCGTCAGGGTGGTCACCTACTCCTCGACCACCGGCCTGTACATCCACGCCAAGGCCGTCGTCGCCGACTACGGCACCTCCACCGCCAAGGTGTTCGCGGGCTCGGAGAACTTCTCGGACAACTCGCTGAACAACAACCGCGAGCTGGGCCTGATCGTCTCCGACTCCGGGGTGCTCAACACGATCGAGTCGACCTTCGCCACCGACTTCGCCAACGGCGCGCCCTACTAGGCCGTTCGGCGGATCCCGCCGGACGCCCTGCCACAGGCCGTTCGGCGGAAGCACGACAGTCCGTCACCCTCCCGTTCCGGGCGGCCCCGCAGGGCCGCCCGCCCACCCGAGGACCTGTCATGACTTCGTCCGTGAAGCCCCTGAACGACTCCGCCCGCCCCCGGTCCCGCCGCACCGCGACCGCGCTCGGCTCGGCCGTCGCGCTGGTCGCCGCCTCCGCCGGGCTCTGGGCGGCCACCGCCACCACCGCGCAGGCGGCCGGGCTGCCCACGCCCGACCACGTCGTCGTCGTGGTGATGGAGAACCACTCGTACAGCCAGATCATCGGCAGCAGCAGCGCGCCGTACATCAACAACACCCTGAAGGCGGGCGGTGCCAACCTCACCCAGTCCTTCGCGATCACCCACCCCAGCGAGCCGAACTACTACGCGCTGTTCTCCGGCTCCACCCAGGGCCGGGTCGACGACAGCTGCGTGACGGTCGGCGGCTTCCAGACCCCGAACCTGGCCTCCGAGGTGCTCGCCGCCGGCAAGACCTGGGCCAGCTACAACGAGTCCCTGCCCAGCCAGGGCAGCACGACCTGCAGCAGTGGCAACTACGCGCAGAAGCACAACCCCTGGTTCGGCTTCGGCAACGTGCCGCTGAGCAGCGCCAAGACCTTCGCGCAGTTCCCGACCGACTACACCACCCTGCCGAACGTCTCCTTCGTGATCCCGAACCTGTGCAGCGACATGCACGACTGTTCGATCAGTACGGGTGACACCTGGATCAAGAACAAGCTGGGCGCGTACGCCACCTGGGCGCAGAGCCACAACAGCCTGCTGGTCGTCACCTTCGACGAGGACAACAGCCTGTCCGGCAACCGCATCCCGACCGTGGTCTACGGCGCCCACGTCACCCCGGGCAGCAGCTCGGCCACCACCTACAACCACTACAGCGTGCTGCGCACCCTGGAGGACCTCACCGGGGCGAGCGGCCACGCGGGCAACGCGGCGACCGCGACGGACATCACCGGCATCTGGAACTGACCTCCGCCGGTCAGGAGTTGATCTGGACCGGCGGCCGTTCGACGGCCGCCGGTTCCGCCGCTCCCGGCGCGGTGCCGAGCCTGCGCACCCCCGGCACCGCCGCGGTGCCCGCGCACACCAGGGTCACCAGCGCGGCCGCGGCCAGCAGCGGCACCCGGCTGCCCCAGGTGTCGGCGGCCAGCGGGGCCAGCACGTAGCCGAACGGCGCGGCGGCCAGCGACAGCAGCCAGTCGTACGAGGTGACCCGGGCCAGCACCTGCGGCGGGAACTCCTCCTGCACCACCGTCTCCCACACCGGGTTGAGGAACCCCAGCCCGGCCAGCGCCACCCCGTAGGCGGCCACCGTGACGGGCGCGGGCGCCGGAACGGCGAGCGCCAGCAGCGGCAGCCCGTACAGCGCCAGGGCCAGGTTGCCGACCAGCACCGGGCGCCGGGGGCGGAGCCGCCCGGCCGCCAGTGAGCCGAGCAGCAGGCCGACGGCCCCGGCCTGGGTGATCGCCACCCAGACGCCGTCCCCGCCGAGCCGGGTGGCGGCGATCAGTGGGCCGAGGGTGAGCGCGACGGCGCTCGCGCCGTTCCACACCCCGTGGGCGAGCAGGCTGGTCCAGTACCAGTCCCGGGCGCGGACCTCGCGCCAGCCCTCGGCGAGGTCCCGCCGCAGCGGGCGCGCTCCGGCGGGCGGGCCACCGGCGGCTGCGAGCGGGTCGCGGGCCGGGACGAGGCGGACCCGGCTGAGCAGGGCGGCGCTCAGCAGGAACGAGACGCCGTCCGCGACGAAGGCCCAGCCCGGCCCGGCCGTGTAGACCAGGAGGCCCGCGAGGGCCGGGCCGCCGAGCCGGGCGGCGCTGGTGGCGGAGCCGAGCAGGGCGTTGGCCCGCAGCCGGTGCTCGGCCGGGACGGCGGCCCGGACCAGCGGCGAGGTGGTCGGCATGGCGAAGGCGGAGGCGAGGCCGCCGGCCGCCGAGGCGATCGCGATGTGGGTCAGGTCGGGCCGGTCGCCGAGGAGTTCGAGGCCGACCAGCAGCTGGGTGACGGCGCGCAGCAGGTCGGTGGTGAGCGCGACCAGGCGCGGGTCGAGGCGGTCGCCGGCCACCCCGCCGAAGGGCAGCAGGAGCAGTCGCGGCACCATCGCGCAGCCGAGGACGAGCGCGAGCGCGGCGGAGGAGCCGGTCGCGCGGGTGATGGCGATGGCGAGGGCGGCCGGGACGACGGCGTCACCGAGGGTGGAGACCGTCCGGCCGAGGAAGAGCAGCCTGAAGTCGCGCAGGCCCAAAGGGTGTTGAGACACCGGGTGTCGGGGTGCGGGGGGTCGGGCTGCCGGGTGTCTGGGTGCGGGTCGTCGGATCACGAGCGGCACTGTATTTCGGTGACGAAATTTTGGCAACGAATATTTTGGTGACGACACATCTGCCTTTGTAGACTCCTCCCATGCCCGAGCACCCCCACCAGCAGCCGACCCCGCCCCGCGACTGGACGGACGGCCACCTCGACCGCTGGCTACCGGTGCTCCCCGAGCTCGACCCGGAGATCGAGGGCGCGGTGACCCGGATGTCCCGGCTGACCCGCCACCTCGGCCGGGTCCGCGAACAGGGCGTCGCCGACTACGGCCTGCACAAGCACGAGTTCGACACCCTGCACGTCCTGGCCGGCCGTGGCGGCCACGCCGCCCCCTCCGACCTGCGCGCCGACCTCAACCTCGCCCCCGCCTCCGTCACCGGCCGGCTGGAGACCCTGGAACGCCGCGGCTTCGTCCTGCGCACCCCCTCGACCGAGGACCGCCGCAAGGTCGACATCGTGCTCACCGAGGCCGGCCGGGCCGCGTGGCACGAGGCCCTGGACGTGGTCGGCCGCGAGGAGCGCCGACTGCTGGGCGTGCTGTCCGAGGACGAACGGCGCACGCTCTCGGGCCTGCTGCGGAAGGTGATGCTCGCTCAGGAGTCCGGGGCGGCGGAGTAGTACGCCGGCCGCGGCGCCGCCTGCTCGGTGGCGGTGGCGGTGGCGGTGGCGGTGGCGCGGGCAGGAGCGGGGGGCGGGCTCGGGGCTCGACCGCGGGCACGCCCGACTGGTATCGATAAGGGCGTGCGATTCGAACTAGTGCCGATGCCGGACGAGGTGGGGGAGCGGCCCCGGGACGGGCGCGGGTACCCGGTGCCGGCCATCACGCCGTGGCAGGACGGGCAGCCGCGGTTCGCCCTGACCGACCACGGGCGCAGCGCCGACTGCGCGCTGGAGCGCCGGTGTTCGGTGTGCGGGGTGTTCATGGCGCGCGGGCCGGTGTGGCGGGTGGTCGGGCCGGCCGAGAGCGCCGCGATCGCCGAGGCGATCGCGGCGGGGCGGCCGTACCGCAATCTCGCGCCGACCATGGAGGGCCCGGGGCACCGCGCCTGCATGCTGTACGCGTCGATGGTGTGCCCGTACCTGGCCAGGCCCAACGCCCGCCGCAAGGTGACCGCCGGGGACGCGGAGGACCGGCTGACCGCCGCCGCCGTCCGCGGGGCCGCCCGTGGCGGGACGGGGGCGGTGGTCGGGTTCGGCGACTACGAGTACGCGGTCACCGACACCCGGGTGCTGTTCCGCTTCCTCGACGTGGTCGAGTTCCTGCCGCACGAGTCCGCCGACGAGCACCTGGCCGAGCTGCGGGCCGAGTTGGCCCGCAGCTCGGCGCGGGATCAGGGCCGGTAGACCGGCAGGCCCGGGATGGTGGAGACCTGGGTCGGCGCGGCGGAGCCGTCGGCCGGTACGGTGTCGATGCCGTCGGGGGTGCGGGCCGCGACGGTCTTTCCGTCGGGGGACCAGGCGGGCTCGGTGAAGTCCGTGGTGGCCGAGGGGGTGAGGTCCTTCTCGGCCTTCCGGTCGTGATCGGTGGAGCGGGTGAACAGGTGGTCGTGGCCGTTCACCGCACGGACGAAGACGATCTGCTCGCCGTCCGGGGACAGGGCCGGCTGCGAACCCTTCCCGATGTCCTGGGTGCCCGAGCGGATGTAGTCGTCGTAGATGTACACCTCGTTCGTCGGGGTGTTGGCGTACGCGATGGCCGCCTGCCGGCCGCCCGCGTTGGCCCAGGTGTTGCCGGTCTGCGGCGGCTGGGGGTCGCCCGGGTTGTCGCCGCCCTCGGAGTTGTGCGGGCTGAGGTCCTCGACGGCGCCGCCCTTGGCGGGGACCTTCACCAGCCGCAGCACACCGGCCTTCTTGGCGGTGAAGACGATGTTGTTGTAGCGCTCGGTCTCGTTGGGGACGGCGTCGCCGCTCGGCCCCTTGTCGGCGTGCTGCCAGGTCGGGTGGGACCACTCCTCGCCGTCCGGGTGCTTGGCGAGAGTGGCCTTGCCGGTGCCGTCCGGGTTGGCGGTCATCAGGTCGCCGCTGTCGCCGACGAAGACGACCTTCTTGCCGTCCGGCGACCAGGCGAGGTCGCGCACCACGGAGCCGAAGTCGACGATGGTGCCGTTCATCGCGACGTTCCGGGTGCCCGTGCTGATGGTCAGGTGGTTGGCGACGGTGGTCCCGTTGACCTCCTTGCGGCCGGGGGCCGGGCTGCCCGAGTGCGTGGCACCGCCGGGCGCCGCCGTGCCGGGAGCCGCCGCTCCGGGCGCGCTGGAGCCGGATGCGTTGGTGCCGGGCGCGGCGGTGGCGCCGGAATCGGCGTTGTCGGGGCCGCAGGCGGAGAGCAGGACCGCGCTGACGGTCGTCATCAGCGCGATCGCGGCGGCACTGCCGAATCGGTTGCGCACGGACATTCGAGATCCCCCTTGGTGATGCTGTTCGCCTTCGTCAGGAGGTTCGCAGTCCGAGGTCCGCGCCCGGTGCCTGCTCTGTCACAGCCGTGGAACAGCCGACCGGACAGGGTGTCAGTTCGTGTGCGCTGCAGGGCGGATGACGTGACCGGCGAGCGGTCGGAGGCCGAGTTCGCCGGCCCCGGGTGGTCGTCGGGGCGGCGGCCGAGCGGCCAGTGGAGCGGTCGTTGCTCGGGGGTGATCGGCAGGTCGTTGATCGAGGCGGGCCACGACCTGCGGGGCGAGCCCCCGGAAGATCAATTCTTCGAGGGCATCGATGGTCGGCCGCCATTTCTCGATGTGCCGGATCTGCGGCGGCAGTGGTCGCTGCTGCGCTGTCCCGGCGGACGTCATCGAGGGGCAGGGGGCGGGGACCTGTGGAAGGATGGGCGTGTCGGTGCCCCGGCCCGATTACGGCGGGCCGGGGCGCCAGATTATACCGTTGGAGTACTTCTACTTCTCGCCACGCTCGCCGCCGCGCTCGCCGCCGTGCCCGCCGAAGCCGTACTCGTGGCGCACGACCCGGAAGCTGCCGACGACGCCGTCGTCGACCTCGACACCCTCGTGGACGCGCTTCGGGTGCACGCCGTCGCTGGAGCTGTGCGGCCCGACGGTGGCGATGGGGGCGCCGTTGTCGCAGACCGCGCCGCTGAAGACCTCGACGGTCCGGTGGCTGTCGTTGCGGATGTTGAGCGACTTGGCGCCCAGGCCGCTGACCACGGTGATGCAGCCGTAGTCGTCGGCGGAGTACGTCCGCTCGTTGACGTGGATGACGCCCCGGTGCTCGCGGTGCTCGCGGTGCTCGCGGTGCTCGCCACGCTCGTGGCCCTCGTTGCCCTTGCCCTCGTTGCCCTTCGTGCCGCCGTCGAGCGGAGCCTGGGCGGGAACGGCCGCCGGGGCGGCCTTCTCAACGACCGGGGCCGCCTTCGCCACGGGCTCGGAAGCGGCCGACGCGTAGCTGATGCCGGTCACGGCCACGGCCGCCGACGCCGCGAGGGCAATGGCGGTGGTCATCTTGTTCATGGACCCTCTCCTGTTTCTGGACTGGATCGGCTTGGTGCCGACATGAATGAACGTACCGACCGACTAAAGGGCTGTCCTATTAATAGGCCGCCGAATGGTTGACGGGCAGGTCTAAATGAGTGTCATGTGAGCCCCCGAACCACTCCCGGAACTGGCGTCGCTCGGCGGGCTGCTGTCTTCAAATCCTGTTTTTTGTACGGGAGTTGACGGCGCAAATAGGTCCATTCGGGTAGTGCCTGACTTCGCCTCACTCATTTGGCCCGATCTCGGGACTCGTCTGCGGAAGTCAGGCCGGAATGTCGGTGGACCAGATCTCCGGATCGGAGGGATGTGCCGCGGGTCGGGCGGTCGCGGTGATCCTGTGGGGCTCCGTGTCAGTGGGAGCCTCGACCTCCTTGGGGGTGGGCCCGAAGCGGACCGGTGGCGCACGCACGCGCCGGGTGGTTCGGCAGCCGCCGTGGTCGCGAGGCCCGCCGCAGCCCTGCAGGCGCACGGTGGCCGGTCGGCCACCCCGTCCGCCCGTGGTGTGACGTTCGCCGACTTTGCCCTCGGGGATACGAAATCCCTTGGTATCAGGCAGCGTTGACGGAACCAGCGGGCTGGTTGGGCCAGGTCCGACGGGGCCGCGCTCCGGGGCCGTACAGCAGGCCGGCTACGCACTCGCCGTGCACCCGGTCCAGAGCGGCCAGGACGGTGGAGGCGGTGTGCTCGACGGCGACCCGGCGCTCGTCCCCGGGCCTCCGCCGGGCCCGGACGGCGGCGTCGTTCGGCCACCAGCACCGAGTGGACGATCCCGGCCGCGTGCACTGCGAGGACGGTGACCGGGCAGGCGCGGTGTGGTGCGGGATCCGCCGTCCGACCGTAACCGGTCCCGGTGGCCCGGAAAGATCACCTATGAGTCCTTCGTCAGGCGAATGGCCCGGGGCGCGAGTGTGCCCACCGAGGTGGGCTCACCAGCGCCGAGTCGCCCCGCGTACCGGAGCTGGGTGGATTGCTGTCCCTCCCGTCCCACCAGCCCCTCGTTTATCGCCCGTTGATCGTCTACGTCTAGCGTCGGGCCCATGGACGACAGGACGGCCGAGTGGCCGGGGGCGGCGCCCGAGGGGCGGATCACGGAGCAGGACACCGAGCGGTTCCGGCAGTTGCTGGCCGGGCTGGAGAGCTCGCTGGCGGCGGACCGGGAGGTGGCGGGGCGTGAGGCCTGAGGCCGGCGAGCGGCCCGGGCCGGTGGCTGAGTCCGCCGAACCGCGCGGCCCGGCGCCCGGAACCGCGGAGTGGCACGGTCCGGCGGCGGTGCTGCCGCTCTGGCGGCGCTGGGAGGGCGGAGAGGAGCGCCGGAACGCGGACCGGCCCGGGGTGCTGCGGGGGCACCCCGGGCCGGTGGTGTCCGATCAGCCGGAGGCTGCGCCGGACGAGGCGTGACGGTTCACTAGCAGTCGCACCCGCAGCCGTCGCAGCCGCAGCCGTCGCACCCACAGTTGTCGCAGCAGTCGCACCCGCACTTGCAGCAGTCGCAGCAGCTGGGGTCGCAGCCGTTGCAGCAGTCACCGCAGTCACAGCAGTCGTGCCGCTCGCAGAAGCCCTTGCGCCGCTCGCGGCTGAACGGGTCGTTGTGCTCGCAGCAGAGCAGCTGGCAGGTGCAGGCCATCAGCGCCCACACCGCGCACCCGGCGAGCAGGTTGCGCGGGTGCGGCGGCTTACCGCCGGGCGGGCCGAAGCCGGGGCCCTGCGGCACCCACGGCGGGACCGGCGCCTGGTTCGGGTCCTGGCCCGGGTACGGGCCACCGGGGTGGCCGGGCGGCACCTGACGCGGCGGCGCGTCCTGGGGGTGGTCGGCGGTGGCGCCGCGATTGGCGCTGCGACAGCTCGCCCCGTGCCCGGCCCGGCCGAAGACCCGGTCCACCGCGCTCTCCGTCTCGTGCCCGAGCAGCACGTGCACCAGCGCCCGGTCGGTCAGCTCGACCTCGCGCAGCGCGAGCCGGATGCCGTGCACGGCGTCGCGGCAGAGCCGTTCGGCCTCGGCCCGGTCGGTGCCGGTGGCGGTCAGCGGGTTCCAGGCGCCCGAGGCGGCGTCGGCGGCCTGGTCCTCGGCGGCGTCGAGGAGGTGGGCGAGTCTGCCGAACAGGCGTCCCGCCTCGGCGAGCGGTGCGGCGTTGCCGGGGCGGCCGGCGATCACGGCGGTGTGGGCGAAGGCGGCCGAGGTGGCGGTCTCGGTGGGCTCGGTGACCAGCAGTACGGAGCTGCCGGGCGGCAGCGAGCGCTCCAACTCGCCCTGTCGGGAGGCGGCGTCGAGCAGCACGGCGGTGTCGAAGCCGATGGTGGAGGCGCTGCCCGCGCTCTTGCGGTCCCAGCGCCGGGTCACGGCCCGGGCCCCGGCGGCGACCGGGCGGCGGGCGAACACGCCGTCCCGGTCCTCGACGTGGTCGCGGATCTTCACCGACGCGAGCGCGAGCGAGACGGCCGCCGCCAGCCGGGCGCCCTCGCCCTTGGCGACGGAGGCGGTCCGCATGCCGCGCAGCGGGCAGGGCCCGGCGGTGCGGCGCCGGCTGGAGTCCTCCCGGGCGGTCTGGGCCTCGACCAGGACGGAGATGATCAGCCCGTCGTAGTTGGTGGCGGTCCGGGCGAGCTGCCCGTGGTCGTCCCGCAGGGTGAGGCAGAGTCCGCAGAGGTGCGCCATCCAGGAGGCCTGGAGGCGCTCGGACAGTCGGTGCCTGCACGGTCTGATGATGCCGAACACGATCCTGATCCCCCTCGCCGATGGGCCGCTGACCGGCCACTTTGTCGGCAAACATCATATGATCACCGCCGCACCGGGGGGACCGGTCGGTCGAACCGGAGCCGAACCGGAGCCGCGCTGCCGTCGGGCCGTCACCAGGCGGCGAGAACGCGGGAAGGTGATCGTGGTCGATCGGCGCGTACGGTGGCGGGCATGACGACAGTACGGACGGCGCAGTTGCCCGAGGTCACCCTCGCCTACCGCGAGAGCGGACACCCCGACGGCCCGCCCCTGGTGCTGCTGCACGGCCTCGGCGAACGCGCCGCCGGCTGGGACACGGTGCTGCCCGACCTCGCCCCCCACCACCACGTGTACGCGCTCGACCTGCGTGGCCACGGCGACAGCGGCCGCACCGCCGCCTACGGCCTGGAGGCCATGCGCGAGGACGTGCTCGCCTTCCTCGACGCCCTCGGCCTCGACCGGATCGCCCTGGTGGGCCACTCGATGGGCGGCGCCGTCGCCTACCTGGTCGCCCAGGCCGCGCCCGAACGGATCGACCGGCTGGTCCTCGAGGAGATCCCCGCCCTGTACCCGCGCCCGTCGAGCGTGCCGCCCGAGGGGGCGGACGAACCGGCGCACTTCGACTGGGCGATGGTCCGGGCCGTGAAGGCGCAGCTCGACACCCCCGACCCGGCCTGGCGGGAGGGGCTGACCCGGATCACCGCCCCCACCCTGGCCGTCGCGGGCGGGCCCAGCAGCCACGTCCCCCAGGAGCGGATCGCCGAACTCGCCCGCCTGATCCCGGACTGCCGCCTGGTCAGCATCGAGGCCGGGCACCTGGTGCACAACGCCCGTCCGGCCGAGTTCGTCGCCGCCGTGGCGCCGTTCCTGGAAGCCTGAGCCGGGACGCCGGGGCACCGGAACGGCGCCCCGGCCCGGCCGTCACCCGAAGACGATGGCGTGGCCAGTGGCGAGACTGGTCCGGCAGGCCCGGTACAGCGCGTGCCAGGCGAAGACCTCCGGTTCGAACGGGTCGTCGCCCGGCAGTGCGTCCAGCCGGGCCGACTCCTCCGGGGCCAGCGAGCCGTCGGCCGCCAGCCGGATCCCGATGGCCGCGGCGAACCCCTGGAGCTCCGCCAGCAGCGGGCCGCAGGAACCCACCATGCCGGCGCCGGGCACACCGGCCCCCTCCGGGAGGAAGAGCGGATCCTCGAACGGGAACTCCGCCGGCACGTAGTAGCCCTCGTGGTCGGCGTGGCAGAGCAGATGCGAGTCGAACACGGCCGTCTCGTCGTCGACCAGCTCCAGGTCTTCGTCGTACTGCTCGCTGCTGACCCCGCGCGCCCCGGTGACCGGCTTGCCCAGCCGGTGCAGCACGTACACCCGCCGCAGCCCGGACAGGTAGCTGTACGGGAAGCCCGCCCCGAAGACCTCGGCGGGGCCTGCCGGTGCGGGGGCCGGCTCCCGCCAGGCCACGCCCTCGGCGGCCAGCGCCCGGTGCAGCACCTCGGCCTCCTCCCGCAGGTCCGGGGTGCCGAGCAGCCCCACACTGATCGCGAGTCCCATGCCCGTCAGACCCCCTGCTCGGCGGGCAGCCGCCCGCTGCGCACCGCCGCCACCAGCTCGGCGTGGTCGGCCTCGGTGCGGTCCGCGTAGGCGACGGCGAAGGCGGCGACCGCCTCGTCCAGCGCCTCGCTCTTGCCGCAGTACCCGGCGAGCAGCCCCGGGTCGGCGGTGTGGGCGTGGGCGCGGGCCAGCAGGGCGCCGGTGATCCGGGCATAGTCGTCCAGCTGGCTCGGCAGCAGCACGGCCGGGTCGACACTTCCCTTGCGGTTGCGGAACTGCCGCACCTGGTACGGGCGTCCGTCGACGGTCGTCCAGCCGAGCAGGGTGTCGCTGACCACCTGCATGTGCTTCTGGCCGAGCACCACCCGCCGGCCCTCGTGCTCCTCCGCCGGCCGCTGCCAGTGGCCGCCGAGGTACGGGAGCAGCACGGACGGCCTGGCCTCCTTCACCTGCAGCACCAGCGGCTGGTCCCGGTGGTCGGTGAGCAGCACGACGTACGAGCGGGTGCCGACGCTGCCGGTGCCGACCACCCGGAACGCCACGTCCTGCACCCGGTACCGGGACAGCAGGGTGCGCACCTCGGCGGGCACCGTCGCCACGTACGGGCCGAGCGCCTCGGCCACCGCCCGGGCGGTCGCGTCGGTGACCCCGGTGAGCACCGGCGGAGCGGCCGTGAACCGCCAACCGCCGTCCGCGGTACGGGTGGTGCTGCGGGCGGCGAACCGGGCGCTGGTGTTGCCGAGGGCCTTCGCGCCGACCTTCCGCAGCACCTCGGTGAGGTCGTGCGCCTCGGCGAAGGACACCAACTGCTCGTCCGCCACGGCGTTCCAGGCGTCCAGGGCGGGCAGCTTGGCGAGCGTGCGCAGGGTGCGGCGGTAGGAGCCGGCCGCGTGCTGGGCGGCCGCGCGGGCGGTGCTCTCGCTCGCCCCGGTCTCCCGGCCCGCCAGCACCAGGCTGGTGGCGAGACGCTTGAGGTCCCACTCCCAGGGTCCGGGAACGGTCTCGTCGAAGTCGTTGATGTCCATGACCAGTTGGCCGCGCGCATCGCCGTACAGACCGAAGTTCGCCGCGTGCGCGTCCCCGCACAGCTGCGCCGTGACGCCGGTCACCGGTGTGCCCGCGAGGTCGGCGGCCATCAGGCCGGCCGACCCGCGCAGGAAGGCGAACGGCGTGGCGGCCATCCGGCCGACCCGGATGGGAACCAGGCCCGCGATCCGGCCCGCGTTGGAGGCCTCCAGCGCCGCCACCGCCGTGGGCCGGTCGGCCGCGGGCACGAACTCCGAGTGCCGCTCCCGGGGGACCGGCGCCCGCAGCGCCTTTCCCTGATCCCGCGCCCGCTGCGCCCGGCCGTCCGGCCCGGTCGCGAACCCGGGGACGGTGAACTTCCGTCGCCCGGTGGTGTTCCCGCTGTCCGTCACTGTTCCCCGCCCGCCTTGCTCGAACTCCCGCCCGTGACCTGCACGGATGGCTCATCAGGGGGAGTGACGTCCGGCGTCGCGCGGTGGTTCCTGGGGTGGGGGCGCGGATGTGCCGGTGGGGTCCGCCCGTAGCCTTGGGCGGGTGAACGATCTTCGGAAGGCCCTGACGGCCCGACTCCCCGCCGCCGTGGCCGTGTTGCTCACCGTGGCGGCGGGTCTGGGCGTGCGCGCCGCGACGGACGGCGACCCGGCGAAGTACGCGGGCGACGCGCTCTACACCGTCCTGGTGTACGCCCTGGTGGTGCTGGTCGCGCCGAGGGTTCGACCGGTGCGGGCCGCGCTGGTGGCGGCCGGGGTGAGCTGGGCGGTGGAGCTGTTCCAGGCGACCGGGCTGCCGGACGCGTGGGGGCGGCGCAGTGGGCTGGTGCACCTGGTGCTCGGGTCGACCTTCAACCCGCCGGACCTGTTCTGGTACCTGGTCGGCGGGGCCGGTGCCGCGCTGCTGCACCGGGTGCTGCGGTCCGGTGGGATCGCGGCACCCGGTGGCACCACCTGACGAGACGTCAGAGTGGAAGCAACTCCGGCCGCTTGGCCTCGACGTGGTCGCCCGAGGACTCCCCGCGCAGGCGGCGGCCGACCCAGGGGATCAGGTGCTCGCGAGCCCACTGGAGGTTCTCGCGCCGCTGGTCGGCGGCGGTGAGGACGCGGGCGGTCGGCCATGCGGCCTCCGGGTCCTCCGCGGTGCGCAGGCCCAGCGAGCGGGCGGCCAGCAGGGCAACCCGCTGATGCCCCTCGGGGGACAGGTGCAGCCGGTCCTCGCTCCAGGCGCGGCGGTCCTGCACCGCGCGCAGCGACCACAGGTCGGCCACCTTGCAGTCGTAGCGGTCGGCGACCGCCCGCATGTGGCCGTTGTAGGTGGCGATCTTCCCGCGCAGGTGCTTGAGCAGCGGCACCTCGCGGGTGTCGAAGCCGGTGCAGATCAGCACCGTCCCGGCGTTCTCGGCGAGTTGGGCGATGGCGGTCTCGAATCGCTCGGCCACCTCGTCCGGGTCGCTGCCGGGCCGCAGGATGTCGTTGCCGCCGGCGCAGAAGGTGACCAGGTCGGGCTGGAGCCGGCGGACCTGCGGCACCTGCTCGGCCACGATCTGGTCGAGCAGCCGTCCCCGGACCGCCAGATTGGCGTAGCGGAACCCGCCCGGCGGCCTGCCCTCGGCGAGCATCCCGGCCAGGCGGTCGGCCCAGCCGGCGAAGGCGCCGTCGGCACCGGGGTCGTTCAGGCCCTCGGTGAAGCTGTCCCCGAGGGCGACGTACGAACTGAGGTCAAGGGTCTCCTGGAGGTTCGGCATGAAAGAGATAGTTCACCCATTCAAGTGACCTACGCCACCGTAGGTGAGCCTGGCGGCACGTGAGATGGGCCACGTACCCTGCGCGGCCCCCGCCGGCCGGTCGCCCCGCCGCAGAGCGCCGTGCCCGGGAAAGCGCAAGATCCGTGCCCCCTTCCGCTTTGCGGCCCGTCGGGACCATGCTCGAAGTACGGCGCGCCGCCTGGGCCGCCGTTCCTCCTGGGGGAAATCCGGACCATGAACCTCTCCGAGAACTGGACCGTCGACGACCGCTGCACCAACTGTGACGTGGCCCGGCAGCTCGCGCCCGACCTGATCCGCGAGCACGCCCGCAAGTCCGAGCTGATCCGCCAGCCGCGGGACGAGGCCGAACAACGGCAGCTGCTCGCCGCCGCCCACGCCTGCCCGACCCGCTCGATCCGCCCCGGTACCGGCCGGCTCGACCCGGCCACCGACCCGTTCCCGCTCGCGCTCGACGAGCACGGCGACGTGCTGCTGCTCGGGCACAACTCCCGGCAGACCGCGGGCGCCAACTCCTACCTGTGCCGCCGGCCCACCGGCTGGGTGATGATCGACACGCCCCGCTACAGCGAGGCGCTCGCCGGCCGCTACGAGGCACTCGGCCCGGTCACCGACATCCTGCTCACCCACCGCGACCACGCGGCGCACGGCCGGCAGTACGCCGACCGACTGGGCGCCCGGCTCCGGATCCACGAGGGAGACCTCGCCGCCGCCCCCGACGCCGACGAAGTGCTGCGCGGCACCGACCCGGTGGAGATCTCGCCCGGTCTGGTCGCGCACCCCTTCCCCGGCCACACCGTGGGGAGCGTGCTGTACGTCGCCGACCGGCGCTACTGCTTCAGCGGTGACAGCCTGTACTGGTCCCGCACCAACCAGGACATCGAGGTGCAGGAGGCGGTGACCTGGTACTCGATCGAGGAGCAGTCCGCCTCGCTGGACCGCAGCCTGGACGCGCTGCGCTTCGAGTGGCTGCTTCCGGGTCACGGCGACAAGCAGCGGATGCCCGCAGAGGAGGCGGAGCGACGGCTTCGCGCCCTCGCCGTCCGCGCCCGGGCACTGCGGACCGAGCCGGTGGACTTCGCCGCCGTGCGCTGGTAACCCCCGACGGCAGGACCGTGCGCCGGGGCTCGCGCCGGGTGCGCGGGGGGTTGCGCCCGCCGGGCAGGCCCGCGCGGGTGTGCGAACGGGAGCGGCGGGGCAGCCGCCTCTGGAGCGACGCGTACCGAGACCCCGCGAACCGAGGACGGTTGAGCAATGTCCACGCACACCCCGGCGCGTACGGCGCGGCCCCGGCGCTACCTCATGTGCCGGCCCACCCACTTCACGGTGGACTACGCGATCAACCCGTGGATGGACCCGGCGCAGCCCACCGACACCGAACTCGCCGTCCGCCAGTGGGAGCGGCTGTACCGGACGTACCGGCGCCTCGGCCACACCGTCGAGCTGATCGACCCGGTGCCGGGCCTGCCCGACATGGTCTACGCCGCCAACGGCGCGACCGTGCTCGACGGCCGGGCCCTGGTGGCCACCTTCCGCTACCCGGAGCGGGCCGCCGAGTCCGAGGCCTACCAGTCCTGGTTCCGGCTGCACGGCTACCGGGCGGTGCGCCGCGCCGGCCACGTCAACGAGGGCGAGGGCGACCATCTGGTGGTCGGCCGCCGGGTGCTCGCCGGGACGGGCTTCCGCACCTCACGGGCCGCGCACGCCGAGGCGGAGCAGCTGTTCGGCGTGCCGGTGGTCAGCCTGACCCTGGTCGACCCGCGCTTCTACCACCTGGACACCGCGCTGGCCGTCCTCGCCGACGACCACGTCATGTACTACCCGGAGGCCTTCGACGCCAACAGCCGCTCGGTGCTGCGCAGTCTCTACCCGGACGCGGTCCTGGCCGACCGGGCCGACGCCGAGGTGTTCGGACTGAACGCCGTCTCTGACGGCCGCCGGGTGCTGCTCCCGGAGGCGGCCAAGAACCTGGCGGGGCGGCTCGCCGAGCACGGCTACGAGCCGATCCCGGTGGACGTCTCCGAGCTGCTGAAGGGCGGCGGCGGGGCGAAGTGCTGCACCCTCGAACTCAGGCCGTGACCCCCGCGTCACACGGTGACGAGCAGCACCTCCAGGGTGCGCGGCCCGTGCACCCCCTCGACCCGGTCCAGCTCGATGTCGCTGGTCGCCGACGGCCCGGAGATCCAGGTCTGCGGCCGCGCCGGGTCGAGCCGGGGCAGCGCCAGCGGGACGGAGGCGACGACCTGCTCCGGCGCCCGCACCACGCACAGGTGGTGGTCGGGGACGAGTGACAGCAGCCGCCGGCCCTGACCGGGCCCGGCGTCCAGCACGATCGTCCCGGTCTCGGCGACCGCCAGCGCGCAGCCGGTCACCACGCTGTCCACGGCGTCCAGCCGGGTGGCGGTGAGGCTCCCGTCGTCCGGCAGCGGCTCGACGCCGACCGCCGCGGTGAGCCAGCCGTCCGGCAGCCCGGCCGGCACGGCGACCGTGCGGCTGCCGCGAGCGGCGAGCAACTCGGCGATGCGGCTCGGGAGTTCGGCCTCGGTGCAGCGGTGCACCAGGGCCCGGTAGTCGGTCAGGTTGCGGTGCAGCAGGTCGAGCAGCGCCGCCGGATCGTCCGCCGGGGCGTGGGCGCTCAGGTACCGGCGCGGCAGCGGCTGTTCGGCCACCTCGCCGGCATCGCCGAGTGCGGCCCGGATCCGGCCGAGGATCAAGTCCCTTGACGTCACGTACGGTTCCTCCGCCACCAGTCGCGGAACGGTTCGGCCGGCACCTCCGGAAGGTCCCGGCTGTCGGTCCAGGCCCGACCGGGCCCGGGCAGGCGGCGCGGGTGCAGGGCACGGGTGCGCCCGGCCAGCCGCTCGGCGGCCGCGAGCGCCGCCGGGTGGTCCAGGACGTACCCGGCGGCGGCCACGGCGGCCCGCTCCACCGGGTGGCCGCCCTGTTCGGCGACCCGCTCGCGCAGGTGCACCAGCACCTCGGGGATGTCGATGGCCACCGGGCACACCTCGTAACAGGCCCCGCAGAGCGAGGAGGCGTACGGCAGCGAGGCGTCCACCGGGCTCGCCGTGCCGCGCAGTTGCGGGGTGAGGACGGCGCCGATCGGGCCCGGGTAGACCGAGCCGTAGGCGTGTCCGCCGGCCCGCTCGTACACCGGGCAGACGTTGAGGCAGGCCGAGCAGCGGATGCAGCGCAGGGCCTGCCGGCCGACCTGGTCGGCCAGTGCGGCGGTGCGCCCGTTGTCCAGCAGCACCAGGTGGAACTCTGACGGGCCGTCGCCCCGGGTCGTCCCGGTCCACAGCGAGGTGTAGGGGTTCATCCGCTCGGCGGTGGAGGAGCGGGGGAGCAGCTGGAGGAAGACCTCGAGGTCCCGCCAGGTCGGTACGACCTTCTCGATGCCGACCACCGAGATCAGGGTGCGCGGCAGGGTGAGGCACATCCGGCCGTTGCCCTCGGATTCGACCACCACCAGGGTGCCGGTCTCGGCGACCATGAAGTTGGCTCCGGAGACGGCCACTTCGGCACGCAGGAACTTCTCCCGCAGGTGCAGCCGGGCGGCCTCGGCGAGTTCGGCGGGGGAGTCGGTCAGGCCCTCGGGCGCCGGGCGGCCCCAGGAGGCCATCCGGTCGGCGAAGATCTCCCGGATCTCGGCGCGGTTGCGGTGGATCGCCGGGACCAGGATGTGCGAGGGGCGGTCCTCGCCCAACTGCACGATCAGCTCGGCGAGATCGGTCTCGTAGGCGGTGATCCCCTCGGCGGCCAGCGCCTCGTTCAGTCCGATCTCCTGGGTGGCCATCGACTTGACCTTGACCACCTCCGTCGTGCCCGTGGCGTGGACCAGCCCGGCGACGATCCGGTTGGCCTCCTCGGCGTCCGCCGCCCAGTGGACGGTGCCACCGGCCGCTGTGACGGCCTCCTCCAACTGCACCAGGTAACGGTCGAGATGGCGCAGGGTGTGGTCCTTGATCGCCTTCCCTGCCGCGCGCAGCTCGGCCCAGTCGGGGAGCTCGGCGACGGCCCGGGCCCGCTTGTCGCGGATGGTGTGGGTGGCGTGCCGCAGGTTGGCGCGCAGCTGCCCGTCCCGCGCCGCGCGGGCGGCCGCCTGCGGAAAGGCGGGCATGCCGAGGAACGTGTCACTCATGCGCCCGCCTCGCTCCGCTCGGCAGGGGCATTCGCCCACACGCACCTCTCGATGGTTCGCTCACTCCGCTCGCTCACGCGCCCGCCTCGCTCCGCTCGGTCACGACGGCCTCCAGGGGTGCTCCTCGGTGCTGGCCAGGATCTCCGCGAGGTGCAGCGGCCGCAGCGCGTCACCCCGGCGGCGCAGGGTGCCGCCGAGGTGCAGCAGGCAGGAGTTGTCGGCGCCGCACAACACCTGGGCTCCGGTGCCGAGGGCGTTGGTGAGCTTGTCCTCGGCCATCGCGGCCGAGACCGCCGCGTTCTTGACGGCGAAGGTGCCGCCGAAGCCGCAGCACTCCTCCGCGCCCGGCAGCTCGACCAGCTCCATTCCCTTGACGGCGCGCAGCAGTCGCAGCGGCCGCTCGCCCAGTCCGAGCATCCGCAGGCCGTGGCAGGAAGGGTGGTAGGTGACGGTGTACGGGAAGTGCGCGCCGACGTCCTCGACGCCGAGCACGTCGACCAGGAACTCGGTGAGCTCGACCACCCGGGGCGCCAACGCCGTGGCGGCGTCGGCGAGTTCACTGCCCCGGCTCTCGGTGGCGGCCCGGGCGCCGATCCGCGGGTAGTTGTCTCGGACCATCGCCACGCAGGAGCCGGAGGGCGTCACCACGTGGTCGTACCCGGCGAAGGCGCGGGCGGTCCGCCGCACCAGCGGCTCGCAGGCCCGGCGGTAGCCGGTGTTGTACTGCGGCTGCCCGCAGCAGGTCTGCCCGGCGGGGAAGTCCACCGTCACGCCGAGGCGTTCCAGCAGCCGCACGGTGGCGACCGCCGTGGCGGGGAACAGCGCGTCGTTGACGCAGGTGGCGAACAGCGCGACCCGCAACCCGAACTCCTCCCGTCGAACCGCTGAACCGCCGAACCGCCGAAGCGCTGAACCGCCGAACTGCTGAACCGCCGAAGCGCTGAAACGCCGAGCCGGCCGAACCGCCGGAGCGCCGGAACCGGCACGGGCCCGCCCGTGATCGTAACGGGCGGGCCCGTGCCGGTGAAGGAGGCCGCGCGGGAACCCGCGGGGGCTCAGGCGCCGGCGCCGAGCCAGAGGTCCGGGCCGAACACCTCGTAGTGGATGTCCGCCGCGGGGACGCCCGCCTCGATCAGCTGGCCGCGCACGGCGCGCAGGAAGGGCAGCGGGCCGCACAGGTAGGCGGTGGTGCCGGCGGGGACCTCGACGGTTGACAGGTTGACCAGGCCGGTGCGCTCGGCCGGCCACTCGCCGAGCGGCTGCTCGTAGAAGACGTGGGCGGTGGCGTTGGCCAGCTTGGCGGTCAGCTGCTCCAGGTCCGCGCGGAAGGCGTGGCTGAGCTGGTCGCGGTCGCCGTGCACCGAGATGACCTGCCGGGCGGAGCCGGTGGCGGCCAGGTGGTCGAGCATCGCGGTCATCGGGGTGTTGCCGATGCCGGCGGAGGCGAGCAACACCGGGCCGTCGCCCTCGGCGAGGAAGATGTCGCCCAGCGGGGGAGCCAGCTCGACGGTGTCGCCGGCGTGCAGGTTGTCGTGCAGGTGGCCGGAGACCTCGCCGTCGCGCTTGACGCTGAAGCGCAGCGCGTTGTCGGCGCCGCCGGACAGGCTGTACTGGCGGATCTGGTGGGCGCCGTCGGCCAGCTCGGTGCGCACCGAGACGTACTGGCCGGGGCGGGAGGCCGGCAGGGAGCCGCCGTCGGCCGGGCGGACCAGGTAGGTGGTGACGGTGTCGGTCTCCTGGTGGCGGGCGACCACGGTGTACGGGCGCCACAGGTCGGTCTGGTCGGCGCCGGCGGCGACCTCGGCGCGCAGCCGCTCCTCGACGGCCATCAGGGCGTTGGCCATCAGCCAGTAGACCTCGTCCCAGGCGGCGGCGACCTCGGGGGTGACGGCTTCGCCGAGGATGTCGACGATCGCGGCGAACAGGTGCTCGTGGACGACCTTGTACTGCTCGTTGTCGATGCCGACCGAGACGTGCTTGTGGGCGATCCGCGCGAGCATCGCGTCCGGGCGCTGGTCGGGGTTGGCGATCAGCGCGGAGGCGAAGGCGGCTATCGAACCGGCCAGCGCCTCGCGCTGGGTGCCGTTGGCCTGGTTGCCCCGGTTGAACAGGTCGCGCAGCAGCTCGGGGTGCGCGGCGAACAGCCGGTCGTAGAAGCGCGGGGTGATGTCACCGATCGCGCCGCCCACGACGGGCAGGGTGGCCTCGACGACCTCGGCGGACTTCGCGGACAGCATCAGAGAAGCTCCTGACGTACTGAGAACTGGTATCTGAGATTCGTATTAAAGGCTGTGGGGCGCCGACTGACCTCCGGGGGATGGGGTCAGTCGGCGGGTCTGGCGGTGAGGCTGAGCAGCACCGGCCCGGTGGGGGAGGCCACCAGGTCGTCGATGCAGAGCGGGTCGAGCGCCGCGAAGAACGCCTCCTGTGCCGTGCGCAGTGCCCCGCGCAGCCGGCAGGCGGCCCGCAGTGGGCACGGCGGCTCGTCCTCGCAGCCGACCACGTCGCCGATGCCCTCCAGCTCGCGCAGCAGCAGGCCGAGCGAACCGGTCCGCCCGGCGAAGGTGATCATCAGCCCGCCGCCGCGTCCGCGCCGGGCCTCCACCACTCCGAGGTGCTGCAGCCTGCTGACCACCTTCGCGGCGTGGGTGTACGGCACGCCGACCGACTCGGCCACCTCGCGGGTGGTCGGGTTCTCGCCCTCGCCGAGTACGGCGAGCCGCATCGCGATGCGGAGAGCGATGTCGGTGCTCTTGGTCAGCCTCACGAACCGAACGCTAACGAATGCGACTCTGCGATTCCAATTTCGGGACCGATTCCGGCTGAGACCCTGGTCACGTCACTCATCGCCCCCGGTCGGGTGGGGTCCGACGGGTCGGTGGGCCGGGGAGGTGGGGCGGGGCGGTGGGGCCGCTTCGGTGGCCGTATCCCGGTCGAATCCGAACAGTTGGCGACATTACCGATCAGCTCCTGACCCACCATCAGCAGCCGCTCTACGCTTCCCCCGGCTCCGGAGCCACGTCCTGTACCCCGTCCCCCCGCCGACTCCCCTGGAGATTCCGTGAGACCACCCCGTGCACCCCGGCGTGCCTGGACGGCCGTGGCGGCGATATCCGCCGCCACGGCCGCGCTGCTCTCCCAGCCGGTCACCGCCGAGGCCGCCGCGCCCGCGCCGACCGTGACCGCCCATGTGCCGGTGGCGCCCTACCCGGCCGGGCTGGCGCTCACCCCGGACGGCGCCCGGGCCTACGTGACCAGCCAGAGCAGCGGCACGGTCAGCGTCCTGGACACCGCGAGCAAGGTGGTGACCGGCAGCTTCACCGCCGGGACGGGCTCGTACGCGGTCGCCGTCTCGCCCGACGGGCACCGCGCCTACCTGACCCACCACCTCGACAACACGGTCAGCGTCGTGGACACCGCGAGCAACACCGTCACCGCCACCGTCCCGGTCGGTGCCCAGCCCTGGGGCCTGGTCCTCTCGCCGGACGGCAAGCGCGCCTACGTGAGCAACGCCGGGGCCGGCACGGTGAGCGTGCTGGACACTTCGTCCGGCACCGTGACGGGCACTGTCCCGGTCGGCGCCGAGCCGCACGGGCTCGCCGTCTCGCCCGACGGCAAGCGCCTGTACGTGGCGGCCTCCGGCGCCAAGGCGGTGAACGTGGTCGACACCGTGAGCAGCACGGTGGGCGCCACCGTTCAGGTCGGCCACAGCGCCTTCGGCCTGGCGCTCAGCCCCGACGGCAGCCGGCTGTGGGCCGCCGACGGCGACGACACCACGGCCGCCGTGCTCGACACCGGCGCGAACACCCTGCTCGGCACCGTCACCGTCGGCAACGGCCCGTACTCCGTCAGCCTCGCACCGGACGGCTCCACCGCGTACGTCTCCAACTACGGCGACAACACCCTGAGCGTGATCGACGCGGCGAGCCGGAGCGTCACCGCGACGGTGCCGGTCGGCGCCAGCCCGTACACCCTGGCGTTGAGCGCCGACGGCCGGCGCGGCTACCTCGCCGACTTCACCGGCAACGCGGTCGACGTGCTGAACTTCCCGCTGCCGGTGCCCGCCGTCACCGCGATCAGCCCGAACGGCGGCTCCGGGGTGGGCGGCACCACGGTGACCGTCACCGGCACCGACCTGAACGGCGCCACCGGCGTCACCTTCGGCGCGGCCGGCCCGGCCACCTCCTTCAGCTGCACCAGGACCAGTTGCACCGCCACCGCCCCCGCCACCACGGTGACCGGGCCGGTGGACGTCCAGGTCACCACGCCCGGCGGCACCAGTGCCGCCGTCGCCGCCGACCGCTTCACCTACACCGCGCCCAGCGCCCACCTGGGCGTCGCGCTCGCCGCGACCCCGGTCACCGGCCTGTTCGCGAGCCGGGTCGACTACACCGTCACCCTCACCGGCCAGGGCCCGGACCCGGTCACGGCGGCCACCGTCTCCGCCGCCCTGCCCGCCGGGCTGACCACCACCTCCGGCGACTGCACCGTCGCCGGGGGCAAGCTCACCTGCACCCTGAGCGCCCCCCTCGCCAAGGGTGCGAGCACCACCCGGCACTTCTCCGTCGGCGGCGCCGGGCTGAACGTGCTCGCCTCCTGGACCATCACCGTGGCGCGGACGGCCGGTGCCCCCGCCGACCCCTCGCCCGCGACCAGCAAGGACAGTCGCAGCTGCACCTCCGTGCTCGGCCTGCTGATCACCTGCAGCTGAGCGGCTCCAGCTCTCGGAGGGCCCCACGCGGAGCGCCTCCCGGAGGGCCCCGGCCGGACACCCGGCCGGGGCGCCTCCGTAGAAGCCTCTGGACGAAGCGTCCGAGTCGGACGTACAGTCCAACCATGCCTGCCGAAACCCCTGACCCGCGCGTGCGGACCTGGTCGCCGGTCTGCCGTGCGGTGGCCCTGCTGCTCGGGCCCTACGCCGAGGTGGTGCTGCACGACACCGCCACCGACCGGGTGCTGGCCATCTGGAACCCGATGACCACCCGCGCCCCAGGCGACCCGTCCCTGCTCGGCGAACTGGACGAACTCGACCCGTCCGCGCCCGACGTCTACGGGCCGTACGAGAAGCTGCTGCCGGACGGCCGACGCCTCTCCTCGGTCAGCGCGGTGCTGCGGGACGAGACCGGCCGGCCCTCGGCGGTGCTCTGCGTCAACCTGGACCGTGGCCCGCTGGAGCAGGCCGCCGCCCTGCTGGCGAACTTCGCCGCGCCCACCGCCCCGCGCCCCGAGCCGCTGTTCGAACGGGACTGGACGGAACGGATGAACGACGTGATCGGCGGCCACGTCCGCGCTCAGGGCCGCCCGCTGGAACGCTTCACCCGGGAGGACCGGCTCGCCGTACTGCGCGAGCTGGACGAGGCCGGGGTGTTCGCCGTGCGCCGGGCCGTCCCCGCCGTCGCCACCGCGCTGCGGATCTCCCGCTCCACCGCCTATGCCCTGCTCGCCGAGCTCAAGCGCCCGGCCGGCCCCAGGAAGGACTGAGAACCAGATGACCCGCCTGCCCGACTTCCGGCTCGAAACCTACTTCACCCGCTGGGAGTTCACCGCTCGCCACCACCTCACCGCCTCCGACTCCCAGACCATGACGATGGCCGAACTCCTCGCCCTGGCGGGCCCCGAGGACCGCGAGGCCTGGGACAACCTCGCCCTCGGCTACACCGAGACCTTCGGCGACCCCGGCCTGCGACAGGCGATCGCCGGGATGTACGAGCAGGTCGAGGCGGACGACGTGATCTGCTTCGGCGGCGCCCAGGAGGGCATCAACCTCGCCATGCAGGTGCTGCTCGAACCGGGCGACCACGCGGTGGTGCTGACCCCCAACTACCAGTCGGCGGAGACGATTCCGCTCTCGCTCTGCGAGGTCACCGGCGTGGCGCTGGACGAGCGGCAGGACTGGGCGCTCGACCTGGACGCCGTCGAGGCGGCGCTGCGCCCGAACACCAAGGTGCTGTCGGTCAACTTCCCGAACAACCCGACCGGCACGCTGATCCCCGCCGCCGACTTCGCCCGCCTGGCCGGACTCTGCGAGGAGCGCGGTATCCGGCTGTTCTCGGACGAGGTCTACCGCGGCCTGGAACGCGAGCCGGACCGCGCCCTGCCGCAGGCCGCCGACCTCTCCGCGACGGCCCTCTCGCTCAACGTGACGTCCAAGTCCCTCGGCCTGCCCGGCCTGCGGATCGGCTGGATCGCCTGCCGGGACCGCGAGCTGCGCGCCCGCCTGGAGCGGGCCAAGCACTACACCACCATCTGCAACTCGGCGCCCAGCGAGGTGCTGGCCCGGATCGCGATCACCGCGCGCGAGCGGATCCTGGCGCGCAACCGGGGCATCATCGCCGAGAACCTGCCGGCCTTCGACGCCTTCTTCGCCGAGTTCCCCGAGCTCTTCGAATGGCGGGCCCCGCAGGGCGGCTGCGTCGCCTACCCGCGCTACCTCGGCCCGGACGGCGTGGAGGACTTCTGCACCGCCCTGGTCGAGCAGGCCGGCGTGCTGCTGATGCCCGCGAGCATGTTCCGCTCCGACCTCACCCCCACCCCCACCGACCGCTTCCGGATCGGCGTCGGCCGCCGCGACCCCGGCCCCGCCCTGGACGCCTTCGCCGACTGGCTGCGCAAGCGTTAGCGCACACCGGCGGCCGGGGCGCCGATCACAGCGATCGGCGGCCCGGCCGTCGTGCGCGTGACTGCGACCGTGGGATCAGAGCTTCTGCCAGGCCGGCTTGGCCGCGTAGGTGTCGCGGAAGTAGTCGGCGAGCTTGAGGCGGGAGGCGGCGGCCTCGTCGACCACCACGGTGGCGTGCGGGTGGAGCTGCAGCGCCGAGGCGGGGACGGCCGCGGCCAGCGGGCCCTCGACGGCCAGGGCGACGGCCTCGGCCTTGGCCTCGCCGGTGGCCAGCAGGACCAGGTGGCGGGCCTCCAGGATGGTGCCGATGCCCTGGGTGATGACGTGGTGCGGGACCTGGTCGATGCTGTCGAAGAAGCGGGCGTTGTCCACCCTGGTCTGCCGGGTCAGGGTCTTGATCCGGGTCCGGGAGGCGAGCGAGGAGCAGGGCTCGTTGAAGCCGATGTGGCCGTCCGTGCCGATGCCGAGCAGCTGCAGGTCCACGCCGCCGGCCTCGGCCAGCGCGCGGTCGTAGGCGGTGGCGGCCGCGGCGACGTCGGCCGCGTTGCCGTCCGGACCCAGGAAGGAGTCCTCGGTCAGGCCGAGCGGCTCGACGACCTCGCGCAGCACCACCGAGCGGTAGGACTCCGGGTGGCCGGCCGGCAGGCCGACGTACTCGTCCAGCTGGCAGATGCGCGCGCGGGAGGCGTCCAGGCGGCCGTCCCGGACCCGCTCGGCGAGGGACCGGTAGATCGGCAGCGGGGTCGAGCCGGTCGCGACGCCGAGCAGGGCGTCGGGCTTGTCGGTCAGCAGATCGGTGATCGCCGCGGCGATGAGTTCGCCGGCCGCTGAGGCGTCAGGGACGATCACGATTTCCATACTGGGTCCACCGTTCTGAGGCGAGTCTGAGGTCTAGACCTCCGAGGTCTAGACCAGTTTGCCGTGAACGGGGCCCTCCGGTCCACCCGGGACCGGCGCGCGGGCCGGTGCGCGTCGGCGCCGGGCTCGGGCATTCGGCCTGGTGGGGGCTCGCCGGGGTGCGCGCGGGCTCGTCGGGGCGGGACGTGCGAGGAGCCGGGGCCTGTGGAAAGGCCCCGGCTCCCTGCGCCCTGTCGTGCGGGCTGCCCTGTCTTACGGATGCCGCTCCACGGGTGAACGGCCGGGGGTCCTGACCGCGGGGATCAGAACGGGTTGGTACAGGTGGTCACCTGCTTGCTGGCGTCCAGCGCCGGGCCGGCGGTGGCGCAGATGATGTGGGGGGCGGGGCCGGTGACCTTCGGGGTGGTGGCCCGGACGGAGCCGACTCGGACGGCGGACGCGCTGGCGACCGTCTCCCACGGGCTGCCCCAGGCCTGCTGGGAGCGCACCTCTACCTGAACCATCGTCAACTGGGTGGGGTCCGCGTTGACCTGGGCTATGCCGACGATGCCGTCACCGTCGACCTGGTGCGTGATGCAGGGGCGGTTGAGCACCGTGGCGCAGGCGACGGTGCCGGCCTCGGACGTCGCCGTGGCGGCCATGGCGGGAGCAGCCGACAGCGCTGCGATCCCTGCCGCCGCCATCGTCACGGCTGCAATCCGAGTGCGCATGATACGAACCTCCTTGGAAATTAAGGGAATCTCACTGGGTGAGATGAGTGTTGCACACATCCTGGGATTCGCATGTGTGCGTTGCGTCACACTCATGGTGACTGTTCAACTACTGGCTGCAATCGTTCGCCGAACGTTCAGCGTGCGGACAAGTTGCAGACTGACGGAGGATCAGTCGGCGGGGCGGTGGAACCGCCCGCGCCGGGCCGTCACGTCGCCGTGCGCGGGCGCCGGCGCCGCGGCCCGGTGACCGAAGTCGCCCGAGGTCAGCGCCGGGATCGCCCGGACGGGCTCCTCCGGTTCGGCCTTCTGTTCCAACCCCTCGGCGTGCAAAGGGCCGTGGGCCTTCTTGAACTGTACCCAAGCCCCGGCCGGGCCGCCTGCCGGGCGGACCGGGCGGGGTCCGTGGTGCAGGAGAGGGGGCGAGTTGAACCTGAGGCGTCGCACCTCGTACGCCAACAGCACTGTGTTGACCAGACCTTGAACGACCCTTTTACCGGCGGCGGCGGGCGCTCCGCCGTCCGGCCGGGCCGGCTCGGCGGGACAACTCGCCGTCGGCCGACGGGGCTTGGCCGTGTTCCTTCACTCGTCCGGGTGGCGCCTTGCCACCTGGGCGAATCGGACGGATACCATCGAGCCGATCCCACGGAGGTGGCTGCGTGGACACGGTCATCGTGCAACTGCCCGGCCGGGGGCCGGATCCGGCCCCCGGCCGGGCGCCCGGACTGCTGCGGATGGGCCCCGGCGAGACCGCGGTGTTCGGACGCGGCGAGCCCGGGCGACCGGCCGCCATCCCGCTGCCCGACCAGGGCGTCTCCCGCCGCGCCGGCGAGGTGGTCGCCGCCGAGGACTACTGGCGGCTGTCCAACTTCAGCACCACCGCCACCTACGTGGTGGAGAACCTCGAAGGCGCCGGGGAGCACATCAAGGTGGCCCCCGGGCGCCTTGGCGCACCCGTCCCGTTCGAGCTCTCCCGCGTCCTGCTCCCGGCCCTGGGCGAGCCCGCCGCCTTCAAGGTCTTCGCCCCCCAGCATGCCTACCTCGACGGCCACCCGGGCGGCGCCGACGGCGAACGAACCGTCAGCCCCTTCGCACTGGACCCGACCGCCAAGTACTTCCTGGTGCTGCTCGCGCTCTGCGAGCCCCGGCTGCGCTCGCCCTCCACCGCCGCCGTCCCCGGGGCGACCGAGGTGCTGGCCAGGCTGCGCGCCCTGCCCTCCTGCCACGGGCTGACCCGCTCGGCGGTGAACTACCACATCGACTACCTGGTGGGCACGAAACTGCGGCTGCGCGAGCCGTACGAGGAGAGCCCGGCGGGCGGCAAGCGCGAGGAACTGGTCGCGCTGGCCCTGAGGTTCGACCTCGTCCGGGAGGAACACCTCTCGCTGCTTCCGCCCCGGCGCCCGGTCCACCGGCCGTGAAGCCGCCCGAGCACCGCGGCGCCGCCCCGGACGGCGGATCCCCCGAGAGGCGGCCCGTCGCCGCGGCGTCGCTCTTCGACGTCCCCGACGGCTACCCGCTGGCCGGCTACCGCGCCGGAGCCTTCCTCGGCGCGGGCGCCTGGGGCAGCGTCTACGCCGCCGAGGGCCCGGACGGCACCCCCGCCGCCGTCAAGCTCCTCGGCCCGGCCCGCTCCAGCCCCGGTCAGCGCCGCACCCTGGCCCAGATGGCCGCCCGCGAGCTGCGCTTCAGCAGCCGCGCCGACCACCCGCACCTGATCCGCACCCTCGCCGTGGTCACCGTCGACGACCCCGACCGCCCCGAACTGGACGGCGCCGTCGCCCTGGTGATGGAGCGCGCCGCCCACAGCCTCCAGGACGTCCTGGCCGCCGCCCGCGCCGGAACGGCGGTGCCCGGCGCCGAGCGGATCCTCGCCGAGGTCTGCGCCGGACTGACCCACATGCACCGGGTGGGCTGGGTCCACGGGGACCTCAAACCGGCCAACATCCTGGTGATGCCCGACGGCACCGCCAAGATCGCCGACTTCGGCCTCACCGCCGAACTGGAGGGCACCCACGCCTACGCCCCGCCGCTGGGCTCACCGGACCACGTCCCGCCCGAGTGGTGGTCCCAGCGCACCGGGGCGCGCGGGGTCGCGCTGCGCCCCAGCGCCGACGTCTGGGCCTTCGGGGTGATCGCCCACCAGCTGTTCACCGGCGGGCTGCACCCCTTCCTCGGCGCCACTGCCCGGGCCCGGTCACTGGCCGCCCAGGCGTACGCGCGCGGAGCCGCCCCGCTGCGGCTGGACCAGGCGCTGCCGGCCCGCTGGCGGCCGGTGGTGGCGGCCTGCCTGGCCGCCGACCGGGAGGAGCGCGCCCGCACCGACCTCGCCGCACTGGTCGCCCGTGCCACCGCCCGCCCGGCCGGGCGCCGACGGGCCGTCCGGGCCGGTGCCGGCGTGCTGGCCTGCGCGGCCGTGCTGCTCGTCCTGACCGGCGGTCCCGAACCCCGCGCGCCCGGCGTCCACCGGGCCGTGCCGCCGCCGCCCGGGGCGATCCCGGCCGGCTCCGACGTCCCGGTGGCCTACCGCGGCGTGATCGAGGACGCCGCCCGGCGCTGCCCCGAGCCGGAGATCACCCCGGTCCTGCTGGCCGCGATGCTCAAGGCGGAGAGCGGTTTCGACCCGAACGCGGCCCGCCCGGAGACCGGCGAGTACGGCATCGCGATGTGGACGCCCGCCGTCTTCGAGGCCTGGTCCGAGGCCGCCAACCACGACGGACCGAAGTCCTACCTGGACCCGGGCGACGCGATCGCCGCGATGGGCAACTACGTCTGCTGGCTCGACCAGCAGATAAGGCGCCGCGGCTTCACCCGTGACCTGCCAGCCCTGGTCGCCGCCGCGTACCGCACCAGCGACAAGTCGGTGGCGGCCGCCGGGGGAGTCCCGGAACGCGTCCGCCCGCACGTCGACAAGGTGCTCCGCTACCTCGCCGACTACGGAGGGTGACTAAAAACCGGGAGGAGTTGCACCGTATCCGTACGGATCCCGGCGCGGGTGCCCGGGTGACCGGCCTGCGGTCTGGGATCCTCGGGCGCATGATCAGGAAGCTCCGCGCGGCCTCCGCGCAGTGGACCCTCGTCGTCCCGGTGGCGGCGTTCGTCGTCCTCGTCCTGACCTGGCACGAGGACCTGCCCGGCTGGGTGGTCGGCGTGGTCGCGCTGTTCCTGATCGGGGCGGTGCTGGCGGCCGTGCACCACGCCGAGGTCATCGCCCACTGGACCGGGGAGCCGTTCGGGTCGCTGGTGCTCGCGGTGGCGGTCACCGTGATCGAGGTCGCGCTGATCGTGACGCTGATGGCCGACGGCGGGGACAAGTCCGCGACCCTCGCCCGGGACACCGTGTTCGCCGCCGTCATGATCACCTGCAACGGGATCATGGGTCTGTCCATCATCGTGGCCGCGCTCAGGTACCGCACCGCCGTCTTCAACGCCGAGGGCACCGGCACGGCGCTCGCCTGCATCGCCACCCTCGCCACGCTCAGCATGGTGCTGCCGACCTTCACCACCAGCACCCCGGGCCCGCAGTTCTCCACCACCCAGCTCGGCTACGCGGCCACCGCCTCGCTCGTGGTGTACGGGCTCTTCGTGACCACCCAGACCCTGCGGCACCGGGACTACTTCCTGCCCGTCACCCCGGAGGGCGGGATCCGCCGGGACGAGGACGACGACCACGTGGGCCCGCCCACCCTCCGGGCCGCCGGGGTCAGCCTGCTGCTGCTCGCCGTCGCGCTGGTGTCGGTCGTGGGACTGGCCAAGGGCGTTTCGCCGACCATCGAGTCCGCGGTGGACGACGCCGGGCTGCCGCACGCGGTGGTCGGCGTGGTGATCGCCATGATGGTGCTGCTGCCGGAGACCATCGCGGCGTTGCGCTCGGCCGTGCGCAACCGGGTGCAGACCAGCCTCAACCTGGCCCTGGGCTCGGCGCTGGCCAGCATCGGCCTGACCATCCCGGCGGTCGCGATCGCCTCCACCTGGCTGTCCGGCCCGCTCGTCCTCGGCCTCGCGCCGTCGCACATGGTGCTGCTGACCCTCACGGTCGTGCTCGGCACGCTGACCGTCATCCCGCGCCGGGCGACCCTGCTGCAGGGCGCGCTGCACCTGGGGGTGCTGGCGGAGTTCGTGGTGCTGGCGGTGAATCCGTGAGAAGGGTGAACCACTGAGGCCGTGGTGGCCGTGGTGAAGAACGGAAGCCCCTGACACGTCCCCCCGTGCGGTCAGGGGCTTCCGTCGTCTCCGGCCGGGCCCGCTGGGAGGGGCGGGTCACGGCCGGGAGCCCCGGGGCGCGTCCTGCGGATCTTCGCCGGGTGCGCGACAGGATCCGCGGGACGCGCCCGTGGCGCCCGCGCGAGTGCGGGCGGGCCGGGGGCTCCGGGTGCCGCGGCTCAGACGCGGCCCTGCGGCCTCCGGAGGGCTCAGACCTCCGGAGGCGGCGTCATCGGGTCTCCTGCGGCACCTCAGCGGTGCCGCAGGCTCCTGGGGGTCGTCAGGAGGAGGTGCGGCGACGGCGGGTGTAGACCACCGCGCCCGCGCCGGCGACCAGCAGGGCGGTGCCGGCGCCCGCGTACAGCAGGGTGCCGTCGCTGCCGGTGGAGGCCAGCTTCTTGCCGTCCGAGGCGCCCGGGATCGGGGTCGGGACGCTGACCTTGGCCGGCACGACCAGCGGCTGGTCCGGGGTGACCTTGGTGCCGGCGCCGGGGTGCACCGGGACGGTGGCGGTCGGCGGGGTGGACGGGCCGGCGCTCGGGGCGTCGCTGGGCGCGCCGGTCGGGACCTCGGCGGCCGGGGTGGTGGGCGCGGGGGTCTTCGCGGGCTCCGTGGCCGGGGTGGTCGGCGCCGGGGCGGTGGGGGCCGGGACGGTGGGCGTCGGGGTGGCGGGCGGCGTGGCCGAGTGCGACGGCGCGGGCGTCTGCGACGGGGTCGGGG
>CBJMI02800__coassemble_456_pt1 | contig 66814 bp, 62 predicted proteins | sample CBJMI02800__metabat2_low_PE_003 | metagenome-assembled genome bin CBJMI02800
GGGGGTGCCGGTGGCGGAGAGTTCGGTGCGGGCGCGGGTGGACCAGGGGTGGGCGGCGAGGCGGTCGAAGGTTTCCAGGGCGGCGGTGAGGTGGGGGCGGGCGTCGGTGCGGCGGCGGGTGCGGCGGAGCCATTCGCCGTAGAGGAGGGCGGTGCGGGCGTGTTCGAAGGGGCGGTGGGCGGTGGCGTGGAGGTCGAGGGCGGCGAGGTAGGCGGGTTCGGCGAGTTCGTCGGGGCCGAGCAGGGCCTGGCAGCGCAGCCGTAGGGCTTCGGCCCAGGGGCGGTCGGCGGCGGCGGTCCAGCGGGCGAAGCGCTCGTAGGGTTCGGCGGCGCGGTCCGGGGTGCCGAGACGGACGGTGGCCTCGACCAGGTCGGGGACGGCCCGGGTGGCGCTGACGTGGTGGCGGTGCGGGCCGGTGGTGAGGGTGTGGAGGCGGTCGGCGGCGCCGGCGGCCCGACCCTGGCCGAGGTCGTGCAGGGCGAGTGCCCACTGGGCCCAGGGGTGGCCGGCGGCGGGGGCGGCGGTCTGCGGGCCGGTGGTGGCGAGGGAGGTGGCGGCCAGGTCGGTGCAGCGGTCGGTGCGGCCGTCGAGGGCGGCCAGATAGGCGAGCAGTGCGCTGAGTTGGCTGACCCACTGGTGCTGGCCGGTGTCCTGGGCGAGGGCGAGCGCCTCGGTGGCGGTGAGTTCGGCGTCGGCGTGGCGGCCGTGGAAGAGTTCGGCCTCGGCGAGGAAGAACTGCAGGGTGGGCATCACCCCGAGGGCGCCCTTGGCGCGGGCCTCGGCGACCAGTTCGCCACCGAGGTCGACGGTCTCCTCGTCGCGGCCGAGGATGAGGGTGGCGCCGCAGAGTTGGACCAGGTCGGCGGGGCTCTCGGCGCCGGCCCGGCGGGCGGCTTCGACGGCCTCGCGGGCGGCCGGCAGCGCGGCGGCGGGCCGGCCAAGGGCGGGGAGCACGGCGGCGGGCAGGTAGCGGGCGAGCGGGGCGACGGGGTCGTCGGCGGCCAGCGGGAGGGCGGCGAGCCGGTCGAGCACGTCGGCCACCGGCTCCTCCCCCGCGTACCAGGCGGCGTGGAAGGCCTGGAACAGCATCCGGGCGGCGTGGGCGGGCTCGATCGCGGTGCCGCCCTCGGTGTCGTCCGCCGTGCCGCCCGCCGTGCCGTCCGCCGTGCCGTCCGCCGTACCGTCCGCGGTGGAGTGGTCGACGGCGAGGGCGGCGTCGAGCAGCAGCCGGTAGGCCGTCGGGTACGAGCCGCGCCAGAAGTGCGCGGTGGCACGGACGTGGTCCAGCAGGGCGTGGGCGAGGGGGCTGTCGGTACGGGCGGCGGCCTCGTCGGCGAGTGCTTCGGCCCGGGCCAACTCACCTTCCTCGGTGGCGGCTTCGGCGGCCAGGACGAGGCGGCGGGTGGCGCCGTCGCGGTCGGGGGTGAGCCGGGCGGCCCGTTCGTAGGCGGCCGCGCCGCCGTGGCCGCCGCGCCGCCCGGTGCGGACGGCGGTGCGCTCCAGCGCGTCGGCGAGGGCGGCGTCGGGGGCGGTGGCGGCGAGGGCGAGGTGCCAGGTGCGCCGGTCGCCCTCGGGCAGGGCCTCGGCGATGGTGCGGTGGACCGTCAGCCGCTGGTGGTGCGGGGCTCGCTGGAGGATGGCGGAGCGCAGCAGCGGGTGGCGGAAGGCGATCCGGCGGTCGGGGGCGACGGTGACCAGGCCGGTTTCCTCGGCGGGGGTGAGGTGTTCGGCACCGATGCCGAGCGCGGCCGCGGCGGGCAGCACGACGTCGAGTTCGCCGCTCTCCTCGGCGGCGGCGACCAGCAGCAGGGTCTGGGTGGCCGGGGGCAGGCCGGTGACCTGGCCGTGGAAGGCGATCAGCAGCCGGCTGGTGAGCGGCAGCCCGGCCGCGGTGTGGGCCTGCGGGCCGCTGGCGACGGGGAGTTCGGTGAGCGCGAGCGGGTTCCCGGCGGCTTCGGCGAGCAGTCGGTCGCGGACGGCGGCGGGCAGGTCGGGGCCGGCCCGCTCGGTCAGCACCCGGGTGGCGTCGGCCTCGGCGAGGGCCGCCACCCGCAGTTCGGGCAGGCCGAGTCGGCGATCGAACGGGGCGGCGCCGCCCTCGGTGCGGGCGGCGAGCAGCAGGGCGACGCCTTCGGCCTGGAGGCGGCGGGCGGCCAGCAGCAGGGCGTCCAGGGAGGCCTTGTCGAGCCACTGCACGTCGTCGATCACGCACAACAGGGGCCGCTCGGCGGCCAGTTCGGCGAGCAGCCCCAGGGTGGCGAGGCCGACCAGCAGCCGGTCGGCGGCCCCGGCGGCCGGTGCCGGTGCCGTTCCCGGCTCGGCCGAGCCGTCGCCGAGCCCGAACGCCGTCTCCAGGGCCCGCCGTTGCGGCCCGGGCAGCACGTCCAGCCGGTCCAGGCCGGACGCCAGCAGCAGGCTGAGCCCGGCGAAGGGCAGTTCGGCCTCGTACTCGACGCCCGCCGCCCGGATCACCCGGAACGCCTTCCCGGCCCGTTCCACGGCGTCGTCCAGCAGGGCGGTCTTGCCGATCCCCGCCTCGCCGCGGAGCAACAGCGCCCCGCTGCGCCCGTCCCGGGCCTGCGCCAACAGGTCGTCGACGGCGGCCTGTTCGTGTTCCCTCCCGTACAGCATGCCCCGACCCTACCGAGCCGGCCGCCGGTACCCGGGAGCAATACCTACGTAGGCACGTACGGATACGTGACGGATTCGCCCGCGGCCGCCCGTCCCTACCTTTGTGAGCAGCGGGAACGACCCACCGACGACCCGCCGACGACGCGGGAACGACCCGCCAACCACTGACCGGAACACGGGAGATGACCATGACCGAGATCACCGCCGCCACCCTCCAGCAGCTCGCCGAGCGCTACCTCGCGGTGTGGAACGAGACCGACCCGGCGGCCCGCCGCAAGCTGATCGACGAGGTGTGGGCCGAGGACGGCCGCTACACCGACCCGCTCGCCGCCGTCGTCGGCCGGGACGCGATCGACGCGCTGATCGGCGCGGCCCAGGCCCAGTTCCCGGGGCTGGAGTTCACCCTCGGCCCGGTGGACGCGCACCACGACATCGCCCGGTTCACCTGGAACCTCGGCCCGGCGGGCGCCGAGCCGGTGGTGATCGGCTTCGACGTGCTGGCGGCCACCCCGGAGGGCCGGATCGCCACCGTGCACGGCTTCCTGGACCGCGTGCCGGGCGCCTGAGAGGACGGTTCGTGAGTGTTTGACCGGTTCTGTCGTCGCCTGATGGTGTGGGGATGAGCGCAGTCCGCCGATCTGCGGGCGGTGGTCTGATGGGGTGGCGGGGTGAGTGAACGCAAGCCGTACCCAAGCGACTTATCGGACGAGCAGTGGTCGTTGATCGAGCCGGTGCTCACGGCGTGGAAGGGCCGGCATCGCTCGGTGAGCGGCCATCAGGGCGTGTATGCGATGCGGGAGATCGTGAACGCGATCCTCTACCAGGGCAGGACCGGCTGCCAGTGGGCCTATCTCCCGCACGATCTGCCACCGAAGAGCGCCACGTACTACTACTTCGCCACCTGGCGGGATGACGGAACCGACCAGGTCATCCACGAACTCCTGCGCTGCCAGGTCCGTGAGCGGGCTCGCCGATTAGAGGACCCGACCCTGGTGGTGCTGGACACGCAGAGCGTCCACGCGGCTGCCGGAGTCCCCGCCGCCACGACCGGCCGGGACCCGGCGAAACGGGTGCCGGGCCGCAAGCGGGGCCTGGCCGTCGACGTGCTGGGCCTCGTCGTCGCCGTCATCGTCCTCGCCGCGAACACGCACGACAACGCCGCAGGAATCGCCCTGCTGGACCAGGTCGCCGAGCACACCGGCGGCACCGTCCGCAAAGCCCTGGTCGACCAGGGCTTCAAGAACCAGGTCACCGCGCACGGCACCCACCTCGGTATCGAGGTCGAGATCGTCGAACGCAACCCACGCGAGGTGGGGTTCGTCCCGCAGCCGAAACGCTGGAGGGTCGAGCAGACCTTCGGGATCTTGATACTGCACCGGCGCCTGGTCCGTGACTACGAGCACCACCAGTCCTCCTCCGTCTCCCGTGTCTACTGGGCGATGACCCAGGTCATGGCCCGCCGCCTCACCAACGCGAACACGCCCACCTGGCGCGAGCCACAGGCGGTGAGTGCGTGAATATCCAGCCCCTGCTCGACGCGCTCGACATCCAGGAGAACGCCGCCCAGGCCCTGGCCAGCGACCTCCGCGCGCAGATTGAGGAACTGCAGGGCCGGCTGCAGGAGGCAGAGACTCATCTCGAACACCTCGCGATCACCCGAAAGACCGTCACCGCACTCGCGGACCGCCTCCCCGCCCGAACTTCCGCGCCCGAGACGCCAGAGCACCCGGACTACCCGCGCATCCTCGCCGTCTTCAACGAGGCCGCCGGCCCGCTCCGGGCCCGTGATGTCTGCGAAGCCCTCGACCACGAACTACTGCCGAAAAACATCGAGGGGACCCGCGCCAAGCTGAAACGCCTCGTCAAGCTCGACGTCCTCACGGAGGTCGACACCGGCAGCTTCACCAGGAAGCAGTAGCCGACCGCCCCCGACCGGAGCGCCACCGGCAACTACCAGCCGCACTCCACCGGCCCGATCGGCTGCAGCCCAACCTGCTGGGCGAGCCATTCGGCACGCGCCACGTCACCCTCCCGGAAGTGAATGAAGACCGTGTGATCCGGGGCTGACACGTCGCGGTAGACGTCCCGACTATTGATGGCGATCTGGACACAGGCGTCCTTGTTGCGGATCTCCAGGCCGAGTTCCGGAACGGCCGGCCAGCTGAAGAAGTCCCAGTCGATCGAGGCTGGCCCGGAGCCGATCACACCGAAGAACGCCTCCTCGATCGACCCGACCGGCTGGCGCTCAAGAATGAGCGTGACAGGGAGAAGTGCCGCCACCCGCGAGTCCCCTGCCGCGATCATGTGCCGGATCTCATCGTTGGACTCGGGCCGGTACGGGTCGTCAGGGCCGACCGTAGCCTTCGGGAAGGCGGCAACCATTCGCTGTGCCTCTGCCAGTGTCAGTGCTCGCGCCTCCGCGCTGACCTGGAACTTCTCCATGGGGATGGCAAGGCTCAGCAGTCGCTGGACCGCCTGGTAGGCGTTGAGTAGATCAGAGGTTCGCAGAACCGGCAGGGCGTTCGAAGTGCTCACGCCGGAGCAGTCTGGCAGATGCAGCCTCGCACACTCACGCGAGTTTTTACTGCTCATCTGCGTCTCCGCCTCGACCCCTACCCGTGACAGTGACTCCGCTCCGCCCCACCAAATTGGCGCCACTTCTCAACCTCGCCTCGAAACGGATATCACCTCACAAACCGCCCTCTGAGCAACCCGGACACCCCACCACAGGGGCGCCGCACCCCCACGGCGGCGCCCCCACCCCGGAGGAGAGCCCCACATGAGCACCGCCCTGGACACCCCACCGCCGACCGGAGCGGCGGCCCCGACGGAGCAGGCACCCGGCCCGACGGGACAGTCGCCCGCCCCGACGGAGCAGGCACCCGCCCCCAGGGGCCTGCTGCCGGTCGTCCTGACCGCCACCTTCATGACCGCCCTCGACACCTTCGTCGTCAACGTCGCCGTCCCCTCCGTCCAGGCCGACCTGGGCGCCGGCCCGGCGGTCGTCCAGTGGGTGATGGCCGGGTTCGGCCTGGCGATCGCCGTCGGCCTGGTCACCGCCGGACGGCTCGGCGACCGGTACGGCCGCCGCCGGGTGTTCGCGCTCGGCCTGGCGCTGTTCACCCTCGCCTCGGCGGCCTGCGGCCTGGCCCCCACCGCCACCGCGCTGGTCGGCGGCCGGGTCGCCCAGGGTCTGGCGGCCGCACTGATGGGCCCGCAGGTGCTGGCGATCCTGCGGACCGCGTTCAGTGGCCCCGCGCAGGCCCGGGCCTTCGCCCGGTACGGACTGACCATGGGCATCGGCGCGGTGTTCGGCCAGCTGATCGGCGGGCTGCTGATCCGCGCGGACCTGCTGGGCCTCGGCTGGCGCAGCTGCTTCCTGATCAACCTGCCGATCGGCCTGGCCGCCCTGGCCGCCGTCCGCCGCTGCCTGCCGGAGTCACGCGCCCCGCAGCGGCCGGGCCTGGACCCGGTCGGGGTGCTGCTGGTGTCCGTCGCGCTGACCGCCCTGGTGCTGCCGCTGATCCAGGGCCCCGGGCTCCACTGGCCGCTGTGGACGGTGCTCTGCCTCGCCACCGCCGCCGTCCTGCTCGCCGTCTTCGCCGTCCACCAGCACCGGGCCACGACCGCCCAGGGCACTCCCCTGGTCGACACCCGGCTGTTCCGCAGCGGCGCCTTCCGCACCGGGCTGCTCGCCCAACTCGCCTTCTGGCTCGGCCAGGCCTCCTTCTTCCTCGTCCTCGCGCTGCACCTGCAGCTGGGCCGCGGGCTGGACGCCCTGGGCTCCGGGCTGGTGTTCACCGCGATCGGCCTCGGCTACCTGCTCACCTCGAACGCCACCCACCTGGTCACCGCCCGCCTCGGGGAGCGCCGCACGATCACCGCCGGCGGGCTGCTGATGGCCGTGGGGCTGGGCCTGCTCGCCCTCGCCGCGTACGACGCGGGGCACGCGAGCGTCTGGTGGCTGGCGCCCGGGCTGTTCGTCGACGGCTTCGGCATGGGCCTGGTCATCGCCCCGGTGACCACCGTCTCCCTGGCGGCCGTCGAGCGCGGGCTGGCCGGAGCGGCGGCCGGGGTGGTGGCCACCGTGCAGCAGGTCGGTGGAGCCGTCGGGATCGCGCTGATCGGCCTGGTCTACTACGGCGCCGGCGACCCGGCCGCCGCCTTCGGCCGCAGCGTGACGGCGCTGGCGGTGCTGGAGCTGGTGCTGGTGGGACTGGTCGGGCTGCTGCCGCGCCGTTCGTGAACGCCGTGACAGTCGCGGGCGGGTGGGGGTGAACCCCACCCGCCCGTTCCGTTCCGTCCCCCCGATCGGGTTGGATGGTCGGATGAGCGAGGAGAAGAGCGCCCTGCCGGCGTGGGAGCAGCGGTTCCGGGCGGCGCGCGTGTCACTGCCCGACTGGGCCGAGGACGCCCCCGACCGGGCGCTGTACGTGTCCAACGCGACCGGCACCTACGAGGTCTACGCCTGGGACCGGGCCACCGGCACCCACCGGCGGGTCACCGACCGCCCGAACGGCACCACCGACGCCGAGCTGTCCCCGGACGGCGACTGGGTCTGGTGGTTCGACGACCACGACGGCGACGAGTTCGGCATCTGGCGCCGCCAGCCCTTCGCGGGCGGCCCGGACGAGGAGGCCGTGCCCGGCCTCGCCCCCTCCTACTCGGCCGGACTGGCCCTCGGTCGCGACGGCACGGTGGTCGTCGGCCGGTCCACCGACGAGGACGGCACCACCCTGCACCTGCGCCGCCCGGGCGCGGCCGAGCCGGTCGAGATCTACCGGCACGAGGAGTACGGCGGCGTCGGCGACCTGAGCCACGACGCCACCCTGCTCGCCATCGACCACACCGAGCACGGCGACGCGATGCACTCCGCGATCCGAGTGCTCCGGCTCACCGGTGACGGGGTCGAGACCGTCGCCGAGCTGGACGAGGTGACCGGCCGGGACGAGCCGCGCGGCGTCGCCTGCCTGGGCTTCGCCCCGGTCGAGGGCGACACCCGGCTGCTGGTCGCCCACCAGCGCACCGGCCGCTGGGAGCCGATGATCTGGGACGTCGCCACCGGCGCCGAGACCGCACTGCCGCTGCGCGACGAGCAGGGCCGCGAACTGCCCGGCGACGTCTCCGCGCAGTGGCGCCCGGGTGCCGCGGAGCTGCTGGTCGAGCACGAGTACGAGGCGCGCAGCGAGCTGTTCACCTACACGCTCGCGGACGGCCGGCTGACCAGGCTGGAGACCCCGCGCGGCACCGTCGGCGGCGCCACCGCCCGTCCGGACGGCACGGTGGAGTACCTGTGGTCCTCCGCCGCCGAGCCCTCCGCCGTCCGCTCCACCGCCGGGGCGGTCGTGCTGCGGGCGCCCGGCCCGGTGCCGCCCGGCTCCGTCCCGGTCGAGGACGTCTGGGTGGACGGGCCCGGCGGGCGGGTGCACGCCCTGGTGCAGCGTCCGCGCACGGCCGGCCCCGGCCCGTACCCCACCGTGTTCGAGATCCACGGCGGCCCGACCCACCACGACAGCGACTCCTTCGCGGCCGGCCCGGCCGCCTGGCTGGACCACGGCTTCGCGGTGGTCCGGGTCAACTACCGCGGCTCGACGGGCTACGGCCAGGCCTGGACCGACGCGCTGCACGAGCGGGTCGGTCTGATCGAGCTGGAGGACATCGCGGCCGTCCGGGAGTGGGCGCTCTCCAGCGGCCTGGCCGACCCGCGGCGGCTGGTGCTCACCGGCGGCAGCTGGGGCGGCTACCTGACCCTGCTCGGCCTGGGCGTGCAGCCCGACAGCTGGTCGCTGGGCGTGGCCGCCGTGCCGGTCGCGGACTACCACACCGCGTACGCCGACGAGATGGAGGCGCTCAAGTCGCTGGACCGCACGCTCTTCGGCGGCACCCCGGAGGAGGTCCCGGAGCGCTTCACCGCCTCCTCGCCGCTGACCTACGTCGAGCAGGTGCGGGTGCCGGTGTACATCAGCGCCGGGGTCAACGACCCGCGCTGCCCGATCCGGCAGATCGACAACTACGTCGAGCGGCTGGAGCAGCTCGGCAAGACGCACGAGGTGTACCGGTTCGACGCCGGCCACGGCTCGCTGGTGGTGGAGGAGCGGATCAAGCAGCTGCGGCTGGAGATCGACTTCGTCCGGCGGCACCTCGGCGTTCCGGGCGGGAGCACCGGAGGGGCCGGGTGAGACGCCTGCCGGCGTTCGCGGGGGCGGTGCTGGCCGGGGCGCTGGCGCTCAGTGGCTGCTCGGGCTCGCACGGCGACGAGGCGGACTGTCCGCCGCCGGTCGCTCCCCGGCCGGCGAGCCCGGCGGCGGGCACACCGACGGCCGCCGCCTCCACGGGTGCGGAGGAGGACACCGCCGAGCGCGGCGGGTCGCACGGGTCGAGCGGTTCGCACGGGTCCAGCGGTTCCAAGGGCTCGTCCGGCTCGAAGGGCTCGTCCGGCTCGAAGAGCGGCGGCACCGTCCACCACCACGTCGACCACCACGACTCGAACGACGTGGTCGGCGGCCACGGCCACTGCAGCGGTGGCTCCGCCCCGGTGAACGAGGACACCGGGGCGCCGTTCGGCGGCGGGGTGAACACGCCGGCCCCGTCGCAGTCCCCGACACCGACCGTGGTGCCGACGCCCGTCGCGCCCCCGGCCAAGCCACTGCCCAGTCCGACCGGCAAGCCGTCCAGATGAGCCGGTCGGTCGCGGCCGGTCGGTCGCGACCGGCCCGCCTATAGCCCGCCTGTCGCGAGCCCGCATGTCGCGAGCCGATCAGTCCAGGACCGGGTCCAGCCCCAGGGCCCGGTCCTGCTCGGCCTCCGCCTCCCGGCGCATCAGACGGAACCACATGAAGATCACGAAGCCCGCGAAGACGAACCACTCCAGGGTGTAGCCCAGGTTCTGGAACGCCCGCAGGGTGAGCCCGTCCCCGCCCTGCGGCTGCACGGTCGGGACCGCGGTCAGCCCGGCGGGCACCTGGTCGGCGGCCACCCAGCCGTCGTACCAGCCGTCGTACTCCAGCACGTTCAGCAGCGAGGCCCGGTTGATCATGCCGAGCTGCCCGGCGGGCAGGCCGCCCGCGACCGCGCCGTTGCTGCCGACCGACTCGTTGGCCTGCAGCCGCCCGGTGACGGTCACCTGCCCGGCGGGCGCGGCCTCGGCAGCGGAGGCGGAGCCGGCGGCCGCGGAGCCGGACGGGGCACCGGGCGCCCAGCCCCGCACCACGGCGACGGCGTGTCCGTCGGCGGTGCGCAGGGGGGTGAGCACGTAGTAGCCCTGCTTGCCGTCCAGCACCCGGTTGGGAACGAGGAGTTGGTGCTCCGTGTCGAAGCTGCCGGTCACCGTGACGGGCTTGCCGACGGTCTCCGTGGTCACCTGCGGGGTGGCCGGGCCGAGCAGTGCGTCGATCGGCCGGGCGTCACCCGAAGCGGTGAGGGACGCCTTGGTGTCCTGGTGGGTGGAGACGCGGTCCTCGAACCGGCCGAGCTGCCAGGAGCCCAGCCAGACGCACACCACCACGGCCGCCATCGCCAGGGCGGTGCCGCCCAGCCAGCGCGGAGTCAGGAGGAACCGGTACACACCCCCCACGGTAACCATTCCTCACACCTCTGCGGACCACAGGGTCCGCCGCCGCACGCCGGTCCGGCCCGGGCGGGCGCTCAGCCCGCCGCGGGGGCCCCGGTCGGCTGGGCCGCGGCGCCGCCGACCTGCTGCACGCCGCCCCGGTAGAGCGTCCCCCCGCAGCCGACCGGCAGCGAGGCCGTCGCGGCCTCCGGGCTGCCCGGCGCGGGGGTGTGGGCGATGGTGGCGGTGGCCTGCGCGGAGGTGGGGTTGCCGCTCGGGGTGGCCGTCGGGCTCGGCGCGGAGCTGGTGCCGGACGTGGGCGAGGAGCTGGCCTGCGGGTTGGCGCTCGGGGCGGCCGAGGCGCCGGAGGCCGGGGCGGCGCCGGAGGCGGCGGCGGGGGCCTGGGTGGTCAGGGAGGCCCGGTTGGCTCCGGTGCTCGGCGCGGTGGTGGCGCCGCCGGAGCCGCAGCCCTGGTCGGGGATCCACGCGAACGGCACCCGGTACCCCGCCTGCGGCGCGAGCACCGGCGGTTCGGTGTCCATCGCGGGCAGGCTGCCCGCCGGGTCGCCCGGGGCGTGGTCGGCGGTGCGGACCCGGCTGCGGTCGGTGCCGCTGACGCCGGTGACGGCCACCGCGCCGGGCCCGCCGAGCCGGCAGCTGTGTCCGGAGACGTTGTACACGGTGAAGGAGCCGTAGATCCGGCCCTGGGCGTCCGCGGGGCCGACCTGCGCGGCGCCCTGGCCGAGGTCCGTCCGGCCGCACAGCGGGAGGATCCCGCCGTCCGCGGTGCCGGTGGCCCCCGTCGGGGTGGCGGGGCCGGGGTGGGTGGCGTCCGCGCCGGGACTGGGTGAGGCGGTGCCGGCGCCCGTCGCGGGGGCGGTGCCCCCGCCGCCGGAGCCGGGGTGCGCGCCGGGGCCGGTGGCCCCACCGCCGACCGCGGCGCCGCTGGGGGCCGCCAGGGTCGCGCCGTTGACGGTCGTGGACCCGGGCCCGCCGGAGAGTCCGAGGTGGTCGCCCTCGTGGAGTACCGGCAGGGCGATCGCGACGGCCAGGGCCAGCGCCGCCGCACCGGTCCAGGCCCCGCGGCGGGCGGCCCGGCGCCGGGGTACGGCCTGCCGGATCCGGGGCAGGGCGCCGGCCCCGGGCTGGATCCCGGCGACGGCGTGCCGCATCAGCTCGCGCAGCGCCCGTTCCTCGGAGGACAGGCCGGGTACGTCGTCGTCCTCGGGCCGCTGCCGGGCACCGTCAGCCATGTCCGGCCTCCATCTGGGTCCGGAGGGCGGCGAGTCCGCGCGAGCCGTACGCCTTCACCGAACCGAGTGAGATGCCCAGGGCCTCGGCGACCTGCGCCTCCGTCATGTCCACGAAGTAACGCAGCACCAGAACCTCCCGCTGACGGCGTTGCAGACCCTTCAGCGCGGCCTTCAGCTGGTCGCGCTCCAAGGCATCGTAGGCACCTTCTTCTGCACTGGCCATGTCAGGCATGGGCTTCGGCAGCAGTCGCAGGCCGAGGATCCGGCGGCGCAGTGTGGAGCGCGACAGGTTGACCACCGTCTGCCGGAGGTAGGCCAGGGTCTTCTCGGGCTCGCGCACCCGGCGCCGGGCGGCGTGCACCCGGATGAAGGCCTCCTGCACGACGTCCTCGCAGGTGGAGAGGTCGTCCAGGAGCAGCGCGGCGAGCCGCAGCAGGGAGCGGTAGTGCGCCTGGTAGGTCGCGGTGAGCAGGTCCTCGCTGGTACCCGCGTCGGTACCGGCACCGGAGTCCGCCGCACCGGGTGCGGCCGCCGTCATCTGGTCTTCTTCCGGCCTACTCGAAAACCACGGGGCGCGCGACGGGAAGGTCACCACGGCCCTCGCCGAGATGCCCGTCCTTGCCCCCACCACCACGTTCGCCACGCCCGTTGGACACTCGATCCCCTGTCATGGTTGCCCAGCCCGGGGCCCATTCTTCCGCATCGGCCGAAGAGGCCTCCAGGGGATTCCCACGGGATTCCGGACGGATTGTGTCGAGGAGCGGACACAGGTCCGGACATCCTCGGGCACAAAGGGCCCGCCGAACCGGTCCGGTGACGGTTCCTAGGATCCCTCGGGGCTGCCTGCGCTCAGCTCGCCGGCCACCAGCTCGGCGATCTGCAGCAGGTTGAGCGCGGCCCCCTTGCGCAGGTTGTCGCCGCAGAGGAAGAGGTCGAGCGCGTCCGGTTCGTCCAGCGCCCGGCGCACCCGCCCGGCCCAGACCGGGTCGGTGCCGACCACGTCGTTCGGGGTGGGGAACTCCCCGGCCGCCGGGTCGTCGTAGAGGACCACGCCGGGTGTCTCGCGCAGGATGTCCTGGGCGTGCTCCTGGCTGACCTCGCGCTCGAAGCGGGCGTGCACGGCCAGCGCGTGGGTGCGGACGACCGGGATGCGCACGCAGGTCGCGGAGACCCGCAGGGCGGGCAGGCCGAGGATCTTGCGGGCCTCGTCGCGCAGGCCCAGCTCCTGGGCGGACCAGCCGCCCTCGCACAGGCCGCCGGTCCAGGGCACGGCGTTGAGGGCGAGCGGGGCGGCGAACGGCCCCTCGTCGGCGATCACCGCGCGCAGGTCGCCGGTCTGCCGGCCGACCTCGGTGCCGGCCACCAGGGCCGTCTGCTCGCGCAGCGCCGCCATGCCTTCCCGGCCCTCGCCGCTGGCGGCCTGGTAGGTGGCGACCACGAGCTGTTCCAGCCCGTACTCGGCGTGCAGCGCGCCGACCGCCGCGACCAGCGCGAGCGTGGTGCCGGCCGGGCTGGCCACGATGCCGCGCGGACGGATCCGCAGCGCGGCCGCGTTGACCTCGGGGACGACCAGCGGCACGTCCCCGGCGGTGCGGAAGGCGGCCGAGTCGTCGACCACCACGATGCCCTTGGCCGCCGCGATCGGCGCCCACTGGGCGGAGACCGCGTCGGGGACGGCGAACACGGCGACGTCGATGCCCGCGAAGGCCTCCTCGGCCAGCGGGACGACCTCGACCGGCTCCCCGCGCACCACCGGCGTTCGGCCGGCCGAACGCGGGGAGGCGACGAGTCGGACCTCACCCCAGATGTCCTGACGGAGCGAGAGCAGGCCGAGCAGGACCTCGCCGACCGCGCCGGTGGCGCCGACGACGGCGAGGTTGGGCCGCCGGGTCACTTCCGGGAGCCCCTGCCCGGCTGCCGGGTCATCGTCCGGTGCCGCCGTAGACGACGGCCTCGTCGCTCTCGCTGTCCAGGCCGAAGGCGCTGTGCACGGCGCGGACCGCCTCCGGCACGTCGTCGGCGCGGGTGACCACCGAGATGCGGATCTCCGAGGTGGAGATCAGCTCGATGTTGACGCCCGCGGCGGACAGCGCCTCGAAGAAGGTGGCGGTGACGCCCGGGTTGGACCGCATGCCCGCGCCGACCAGCGAGATCTTGCCGATCGCGTCGTCGTAGCGCAGCGACTCGTAGCCGATGCCCTCCTTGACCCGGCCGAGCGCGTCGATGGCCTTCTGGCCCTCGGTCTTCGGCAGGGTGAAGGAGATGTCGGTCAGGCCGGTCGACGCGGCGGAGACGTTCTGCACCACCATGTCGATGTTGACCTCGGCGTCGGCGATGGCGCGGAAGATGCGCGCCGCCTCGCCCGGCTTGTCGGGCACGCCGACGACCGTGACCTTGGCCTCGGAGGTGTCGTGGGCGACTCCGGAGATGATGGCCTGCTCCATCTCGCCCCCTTCGGGCTTGTTCGGGTTGTCGTTGCTGACGATCGTCCCGGGAAGACCCGAGAAGGACGAGCGTACGTGAATCGGGATGTTGTAGCGGCGGGCGTACTCCACACAGCGGTCGAGCAGCACCTTGGACCCGGACGAGGCCAGCTCCAGCATGTCCTCGTACGCGATCCAGTCGATCTTGCGCGCCTTCTTCACCACGCGCGGGTCGGCGGTGAACACGCCGTCCACGTCGGTGTAGATCTCGCAGACCTCGGCCTTGAGCGCGGCGGCCAGCGCGACGGCGGTGGTGTCCGAGCCGCCGCGGCCCAGGGTGGTGATGTCCTTGCTGCTCTGGGACACGCCCTGGAAGCCGGCCACGATCGCGATGTTGCCCTCGTCCAGGGCGGTGCGGATGCGACCCGGCGTGACGTCGATGATGCGCGCCTTGTTGTGGACGGAGTCGGTGATGACACCGGCCTGGCTGCCCGTGAAGGACTGGGCCTCGTGACCCAGGGATTTGATCGCCATGGCCAGCAGCGCCATGGAGATGCGCTCTCCAGCGGTCAGCAGCATGTCGAACTCACGGCCGGCAGGGAGCGGTGACACCTGCTCCGCGAGTTCGATGAGCTCGTCCGTCGTGTCGCCCATCGCGGACACCACGACGACGACCTCATGGCCGGCCTTCTTGGCGTCAACGATTCGGCGGGCAACGCGCTTGATGCCCTCGGCATCCGCAACGGATGAGCCGCCGTACTTCTGCACGACAAGGCCCACGTGCGCTCCTCGACTAGTGTCGTTTTCCGGGGGCGCCTGGCCCCCGTACCCCCCGGTGGAAAGGGGGGTGCGGTCCGCGCCAGTCTACCGAGCAGGGGTGCCCCGACCGGCGCTTTCCATATGATGAGACGGCGGTTTCGGCAGGTGGGCGGCGATCCGGGCGGGGCCACCGGCAGGTCTGCGGGGCATTCGGCGCCGCTCCGCAGAATCCCGGACGAATGCCCGCCGCCACGGTCGGATTTCTTTTCCGGACGGATTGCTGAGGCATTCGTCACAATCGGCCTCCGCACCGGTGCCGGCCCGCGGCGGATTACCGGCCGAGACCGAGTTCCGCCGCCATCAGGTCGCCCGCCTGCTGCTCCAGCTGCTCGTCGGTGAGCCCGTCGTCGTCGGTGTCCGCGCCGTCCGGCGCCGCACCGATCGGGCTGTCCAGCCGGACGTGGGCTATCAGCGACTGCAGCGCCCGCAGCACCGCCGTGCAGGTCGTGCCCCAGTTGGAGAGGTACGAGAACTGCCACCACCACAGCGCCTCGCTGACCCGGCCCTCGCGGTAGTGGGTCAGACCGTGCTGGAGCTCGCTGACCACACCGGCCAGGTCGTCCGAGATCCGGAAGGCGTTCGGCTTCTCCGGCGGACCGTACGGGTCGAAGACCTCGTGGTAGACGTCGATCGGCGCGAGCAGCTCGGCGAGGCGCTCGCGCAGCTGCTCACCGTCCGGCTCCGGTCCGGCATCGGGCTCGAAGCGGTCCTCCGGGACGACGTCCTCGATGGCGCCCAGCCGGCCGCCCGCCAGCAGCAGCTGCGAGACCTCCAGGAGCAGCAGCGAGACCGCGCTGCCCGGTTCGTCGCCCTTGGCGACCTCGGTGACGGCGAGCACGAAACTCTCCACCGAGTCGGCGATCTGCACGGCGAAGTCGTCCGGCTCGGAGCCGTGGCCGTGGATGTGCGGGCCGTGGGCGTGCGGGGCTTGGGCCTCCGGCTCCGGGTGGGGCCGCGGGCCGTGGGGCTGCTGGTTGATCGTCCGGTCAGACATCGAGCAGTCGTCTCCCTTCGAAGGCGCGGCCGAGGGTGACCTCGTCCGCGTACTCCAGGTCCCCGCCGACGGGCAGGCCGCTCGCCAGGCGGGTCACCTTCAGGCCCATCGGCTTGCAGAGCCGGGCCAGATAGGTGGCGGTCGCCTCCCCCTCCAGGTTGGGGTCGGTGGCCAGGATCAGCTCGGTGACCGTACCGTCCGCGAGGCGCGCGAGCAGCTCGCGGATGCGCAGGTCGTCCGGGCCGACGCCCTCGATGGGGCTGATCGCGCCGCCCAGCACGTGGTAGCGGCCGCGGAACTCACGGGTGCGCTCGATGGCGACGACGTCCTTGGGCTCCTCGACCACGCAGATGACCGCGAGGTCGCGGCGCGGGTCCAGGCAGACCCGGCACTGCTCGGCCTCCGCGACGTTGCCGCAGACCACGCAGAAGCGGACCTTGTCCTTGACCTCCAGCAGCGCGTGCGCGAGGCGGCGCACGTCGACCGGGTCGGCCTGCAGCACGTGGAAGGCGATCCGCTGGGCGCTCTTGGGCCCGACGCCGGGCAGCCTGCCCAGTTCGTCGATCAGGTCCTGAACCACGCCCTCGTACAACGTCGCGCCTTCCCTCGGATGGTCGGTCTGCTCCTGGCCGGAGGTCCTCCTGCCGGAGGTGCTCCGGTGCCATCATCCAACGAATCGGGCGCCGGACACACCGGCCGACGCCCGACTCCCACAGAAATCACATGAGGGACGTCCGGGAACGGACGCCCCGGAACGCTAGAAGGGCAGGCCCGGGATGCCGCCGCCCATGCCCTGGGTGAGCGGGCCCATCCGCTCGGCCTGCATCTTCTGGGCCGCCTGGGTGGCGTCCCGGACGGCCGCCAGGATCAGGTCGGCCAGGGTCTCGGTGTCCTCCGGGTCCACGGCGGCCGGAGCGATGGTCAGCGCCACCAGCTCGCCCGAACCCGTCACCGTCGCCTCGACCAGGCCACCGCCGGCCGTACCGTTCACCTTCGCCTCGGCCAGCTCCTGCTGGGCCTTCGCGAGCTCCTGCTGCATCTTCTGCGCCTGCTTGAGCAGCTGCTGCATGTTGGGCTGACCACCACCGGGGAACACGGCTCACTCCTTGCTGTCACGCGGTTCTTCGTCCGTCACCGCCGAGCCTACGGGCCCGGGGCCGCCCGTGGGGACCGCTCCCGGGGCTCCCTGGGTTCCCCGGAGTCCCCAGGAGGGCCCTGGAGTCTCTCCGAAGGGCGTCCCCGGGGCCCTGGGAGGTCCGCTCAGTTGCCCCGGTGGTGGATCTCCTCCAGCACCGTGGCGCCCAGCTCGCGGATGATCAGCTCCTGGCCGGAGAACGCCTCCTCGTTGAGGTCCGGGTCGTCCTCCTCCGGGATGTCGTCCTCCGGAGCCACCGACTGCACCGGGCGGCCCGGGGGCGCCGGCGCGGCCGACGGCGGGGCCTGCACCGGCGCGGGGGCCGGGGCCGACGGCTGGGGCTGCGGCCGGACCGGGGCAGGCGCCTGCACCTGCGGCTGCACCGGGGCGGGGACGGCCATCGGCGGCGCGGCGGCTGCCGGACGGGCCGGGGCCCCCCAGCCACCGCCGGCCGCGGCGGTCGCGGTCGGGGCGGTCGCGCTCAGGGCGGTGCCGCCACCACCGCCTCCGCCTCCGGACGGGTCGACGATGCACTCGATCCGCCAGTCCACGCCCAGCGCGTCGGACAGCGCCTGGCGCAGCACGTCGTCGCTGTTGCTGCCGACGAAGCTGTCCCGGGCGCCCGCGTTGATGAACGAGACCTGGAGCGTGCTGCCGTCGAACCCGGCCACCTGGCCGTTCTGGCTGAGCAGGATCCAGGTGAAGCGGCGGCGGTTCTTCACCGCCTCCAGGATCTGCGGCCACAGCTGCCGGACCTGCGCCGCACCCTGCTGGGCGGCGGCGGACGGCTGGCCGCCGGGGGCGGCGACGGGGGCCTGCTGGACCGGGGGCGGGGTGGGCGCGGGCTGCGGGGCCGCCTGCGGCTGCTGCGGTGCGGGCGGGGCAGCGGGGGCGGCCGGGACCGGTGCGCCACCGGCGGGCGGGAAGCTGCGCGGGATCGGCCAGGCGCCCGGGGCGGGCCCGGCGGGAGCCGGGGGCGGGGGCGGAGTCGCCTGAGCGGGGGCGGGTGCGGGGGCCACGGGCGCGACGGCGGGAGCGGAGGCGGGGGCCGAGGGCACGCTCACCGGCACCTCCACCGACGGGGCAGCCGTCGGCGCGGCAGCCGTCGGCGCGGCAGCCGTCGGCGCGGCGGCCATCGGCGCGGCGGCCATCGGAGCCATCCCGGCCGGCGCGGCGAGGCCGCCCGCGGCCGCCCGGCGCTCCAGCTTGTCCAGGCGAGCCTGGAGCGACAGCTCGTCGCTGTACGCGCCCGGCAGCATCACCCGGGCGCAGATCAGCTCCAGCTGGAGCCGCGGCGCAGCGTTGCCGCGCATCTCGGTCAGCCCGGTGTTGACGATGTCGGCCGCCCGGCTCAGCTCGGCCGCGCCGAACGCGTCCGCCTGCGCCTGCATCACGGCGATCCGGTCCGCCGGGGCGTCGATCAGCCCCTTCTCCCCCGCGTCCGGCACGGTGGCGAGGATCACCAGGTCGCGCAGCCGCTCCAGCAGGTCGGTGACGAAGCGGCGCGGATCGTGCCCGCCCTCGACCACCCGGTCGATCACCTGGAAGACCGTCGCCCCGTCGTGCGCGGCGAAGGCGTCCACCACCTCGTCCAGCAGCGCGGAGTCGGTGTACCCGAGCAGCGCGGTCGCCATCTGGTAGGTGACGCCGCCCTCGCCGGCGCCGGCCAGCAGCTGGTCCATGACCGACATCGAGTCACGCACCGAGCCCGCGCCGGCCCGTACCACCAGCGGGAACACCGTGTCCTCGACCTGGATGCCCTCGCGCCCGCAGACCTCCGCCAGGTAGTCGCGCAGCGTGCCGGGCGGCACCAGCCGGAACGGGTAGTGGTGGGTACGGGACCGGATCGTCCCGATCACCTTCTCCGGCTCGGTGGTCGCGAAGATGAACTTGAGGTGCTCCGGCGGCTCCTCGACCACCTTGAGCAGCGCGTTGAAGCCGGCCGAGGTCACCATGTGCGCCTCGTCCAGGATGAAGATCTTGTACCGGCTGTGCACCGGCGCGAAGAAGGCCCGCTCGCGCAGCTCGCGCGCGTCGTCCACACCACCGTGCGAGGCGGCGTCGATCTCGATCACGTCGATCGAGCCGGGCCCGCCGGTCGCGAGGTCCCGACAGGACTGGCACTCCCCGCAGGGCGTCGGCGTCGGCCCCTGCTCACAGTTCAGACAACGGGCCAGGATGCGCGCACTCGTCGTCTTGCCACAGCCGCGCGGCCCGCTGAACAGGTACGCGTGGTTGACCCTGTTGTTGCGCAGGGCCTGCTGGAGCGGAGCGGTCACGTGCTCCTGCCCGATGACCTCCGCGAAGGTCTCGGGGCGGTAGCGGCGGTACAGGGCTAGGGACACACCACCGACGATATCGGGACGGGCCGACAAACGCGTCGCCCCTTCACCCCGGCCCCCGCCCGGAACGCCCCGGGAACGCAAAGACCCCCCGTGCACCCGCCAGAGCCCTCCTACCCTTGCTGCCTTCCGGCCCTGGGGGGGTTCAGAGAGATGACGCCGCACGAGGGGCTGCCCCCCACACTACCGGATCCCGGCCCCGACGATCCACAGGCCACCCCCACCCTCCTGCCTGCGGGATAGCTGGTCGCGAGCACCCCGAAACATGTACTAAGCTCTCCCACGGAGGATTCGCCTAGAGGCCTAGGGCGCACGCTTGGAAAGCGTGTTGGGGGCAACCCCTCACGAGTTCGAATCTCGTATCCTCCGCCTCTGCCTGGCAAGGCAGTTGAAGGCCCCGACCGGGTTCCCGGTCGGGGCCTTCTTCGTCTCGTGGTCTCAGTTTTGGTCTCAGTTCCGATTTTTGGGCCTTGGCGCCGGATGTCAGACCGCCGCCTGCGACCCGGGGGCGGGGTCAGCTCCCGCAGGAGCATCCCGCAGCGGGCCTTCGCCTCGGCCGGGCTCTGGGCGGAGTCCAGAGCCCGCTCGTCGGGAGCGCAGCAGGCGTGGGTGCCGCAGCAGGCGTCCGGCGCGCTGGCCGTCTTGTCGAGGGTGTCGGCGTCGGCCTTGACCACGTAGACCTCCCAGGGCTCCTTGCCGGGGCCAGTGACCCAGACCTTGTCCTGGAGCGCGTAGCAGCAGGCGGTGTCGCTCTCCTCGAAGGTGGCCAGGCCGGCGTCCTTGAGGCGGGTGGTGGCGGCGACCTCGCCGGTGGTCTCGACTTCGACCGGGACATGGCGGTCCTCCCCGATCCGGGTTTTGTTTCGACAGCTGTCGATACAGGCGAGCTTGCTACCGGATTAGATGGGCGTCAACATAGACACATGTCGAATCTGGAGCTGAAGGTGCTCGACCAGGACGAGGCGGCAGTCGCGTGCTGCTCGCCGATGGTCCGCGAGCCGCTGGGCGAAGAGGCCGCCGTCGACCTGGCGAAGATGTTCAAAGCCCTGTCGGACCCGGTGCGGCTGCGGCTGCTCTCGCTGATCGCCTCGCACGAGGGCGGCGAGGCGTGCGTCTGCGACCTGACCGGGCCGTTCGACGTCTCGCAGCCGACCATCTCCCACCACCTCAAGGTGCTGCGCGAAGCCGGCCTGGTCGGCTCCGAGCGGCGCGGGACCTGGGTCTACTACTGGGTGCTGCCCGCCGCCCTGGCCAAGCTGTCCGCCCTGCTCCAGGCCCCGGCCGCCGCCGGAGGGTCCAGATGACTGAGATGGCTCCTCCCCCAGCCTCCGGCCGGGGGTACCCCCACGGCCGCCGGGCGGCCGTCGAGTTCGTCGGAAGTGGCGCGCTGGTCGCCGTCGTGGTCGGCTCCGGCATCCAGGCCACCAAACTCTCCCAGGACGTCGGCGTCCAACTGCTGGCCAACTCACTCGCGACCGTGTTCGGCCTCGGCGTGCTGATCCTGCTGCTCGGCCCGGTCTCCGGCGCCCACTTCAACCCGGCCGTCACCCTGGCTGCCTGGTGGACCGGCCGCAGCGACGGCGAAGGCCCAGACCTGCGGGAGGTCGCGGTCTATGTCCCCGCCCAGGTCGCCGGGGCGATCGGCGGCGCGGTGCTCGCGGACGCAATGTTCGCCGAACCGCTCGTGCGCTGGTCGACGCATGCCCGCTGGGCGCCGCATCTGTGGCTGGGCGAGGTCGTCGCGACCGCCGGACTGATCCTGCTGATCTTCGGCCTGGCCCGCATCGGCCGCGCGCACTTCGCCCCGGCCGCGGTCGCCTCCTACATCGGCGCCGCCTACTGGTTCACCTCCTCCACCAGCTTCGCCAACCCTGCCGTGACGATCGGCCGCGCGTTCACCGACACCTTCGCCGGCATCGCCCCAGCCTCCGTCCTACCGTTCATCGCCGCCCAGCTCGTCGGCCTGGCCGCCGGTGTTGCGCTGGTCGCCGTGCTGTTCGGCCGACCGACCCCGGCCGCCGAGGACGTCGTCATCCCGCATGGCGACCACCACCCGGCCGAAGCCGCCCGCTGACGCAGCCTCCCGCTTCGAAGACCAAAGGACCCTTTCGTGAGCACTCCCACCGTCCCGTCGGTGCTGTTCGTCTGCGTGCACAACGCCGGGCGCTCGCAGATGGGCGCCGCCTTCCTCACCCACCTCGGCGGCGACCGGGTCGAGGTCCGCTCGGCCGGCTCCGCCCCGGCCGACACCGTGAACCCGGCCGTGGTCGAGGCCCTGGCCGAGGTCGGGCTCGACATCTCCGCCGAGACCCCCAAGGTCCTCACCACCGAGGCCGTCCAGGCGTCCGACGTGGTGATCACCATGGGCTGCGGCGACGCCTGCCCGTACTTCCCCGGCAAGCAGTATCTGGACTGGAAGCTCGACGACCCGGCCGGCCAGGGCGTCGACGCCGTCCGCCCGATCCGCGACGAGATCGAGCGGCGCATCCGCGGCCTGCTTGCCGACCTCGGCGTCGAGGCCGCCGGATGAGCGGGGCTGTGCGCGTCGCCGCCATGACGGCCGAGCACGCCGACCAGGTCCTGGCCATCTATCAACACGGCATCGACGAGGGCAACGCCACCTTCGAGACCCAAGCCCCGACCTGGGCCGCCTTCGACGCCGCCAAGCTTCCCGACCACCGCCTGGTCGCCCTCGACACCGACAACCGGGCCCTCGGCTGGGCTGCGTCACCGCCGTCTCCGACCGGTGCGCGTACGCGGGCGTGGTCGAGCACTCCGTCTACGTCCACCCCAAGGCGCGCGGGCGGGGAGTCGGAGCCGCGCTCCTCGACGCACTGATCGCCTCGACCGAGGCCGCCGGGGTCTGGACCATCCAGTCCGGCATCTTCCCCGAGAACACCGCCAGCCTCGCCCTCCACGCCCGCGTCGGCTTCCGCGTCATCGGTACCCGCGAACGCATCGGCCGCCACCACGGCACCTGGCGGGACGTCACCCTCGTTGAGCGCCGCAGCCCGAGCGTCAACTGATCAGGACACCGCCGTTCACTCGTGCCGAGGGCCCGACCGCATCGCAGTCGGGCCCTCGGGCATCAGGCGATCTGAGCCGACACGCGCTCAGGCCGCATCTTCGTCGCGCTCCTCTGGGTCAGATCCGACGTCGCCCCACAGAGCCGCGCCGATCTTCCTGCCGACGTCGTTCAGCATCGGCTCGGTGACGTGCTGGTATCGCTGGGCCATCGAGGCCGAGGACCAGCCCATGATCGCCATCACGATCCGTTCCGGCACGCCGAGCAGGAGAAGGACGGTCGAGGCGGTGTGGCGGGCATCGTGGAGGCGACTGTCGTCGTGCCCGCAGATCGTTCAGTCACGCCAGGACTCAGCCTGACCGGGGCCTTTCGCCTGTTTGCGATCGAACGATCGAACCAGTCATCGCGACCATGCCAGGTCCAGGCCGGACCGAGAGTAGCCTGGGCATCACCGAAGGCACCTCGCATGCCGGCATCGGACACTGGCGTCGTCTCCGGCGAACGGCTATCCCGGACCCGGCCCCGAGTCGGGTTCGGAGACAGGTCCTTGATCATGACTGCGACCCTCGACCGCGCCACGACGCCTACCACTTCCGAATCTCCTCTGCGGCTCTCCATGGCGCCCGACGGCGCACGGGCCGGCCGGCTGGACGGAGCCTGGTGGCCCCGATCGCGCGACCTTCTTCGCGAACTCCCCTCCCTGGCCGCCGAGCTCGACGAGCGGTGGGGACGGGTCACCCGGGTCACCGTGAACCCCGAGCAGTGGCCGCTCATCCCCCGGCGGATCCCCGTCGCGGGCCATACCGTCCACGCGGGCTGGTTCAGCATCGAGCAGGACGAGCACATGATCATGGTCTGCTCGTACACCCCGCGTCGGCTGAACCTGCTGGTCGTCCCCCCGCAGACGAACGCGGTCGATGCCGCCCGGCTGATGGCCGAAGCCGCAGATCCTGCGAACACCGGAACCGCGAGCGAGCTGCTCGCCGCGGAGACGAGCGCCGGCGCAGCAGAGCCGAAGGCCCGTTCCGACTTCCTGCCGTCGGCCGTCGCACCCACTGACGGACTCGGGGAGGCCGAGCGCCGAGCGGATCTCGCCCGGCTCCGGGCCGCATCTTGGCCGGCTCCTGATCACTCGGCCTCGGCCTGGGCCTCCGCCCGCTGGGGCGGGCCGTCGTACTTGCCCTTGCGTAGTGGTACGGACCCGGACCACCGAGGGCCCGCCGGTGGTGGCCCCGGACAGCGTTGAGGGAGGCCGAAGCAGCACTCGTGTTCTTCTCTGATCATCGTGGCGCTCGTGCTCGGGCTGGTCGGCGCCGTCGCCAAGGGCCTGCTCTACCCCTGAGCAACCGGGCGACCACCGCCGACTGGGATCGCCGTCAGTACTCCGAGCCGCTTCGCAGGTAGGCACCCGCGACCTGGAGCCACGCTCCGGGGCTGAAGCACGCCTCGATCCGGTGCGGGGTGTCCTGGAAGACCCGCAGGACGCGCAGCGCGCCACTCGGATGCAGGTCGTACTCGAAGGTGACGCCGTCCGCGCCGTCCTCGTACTGCAGGTCCAAGGGCCCCTTCGACGGCTCCGCCGGCGCCCGGGCCTCGGTCGAGAGTTTTACGTAGACGGACATCCGTCCAGCCCTTCCTGTCTGCCCGAGGAGCCGACCTGCGGAAGCCGTCCCTCAGATCGCTTCCGCCGGTGGTTCGGAGCCGATACGGGTGGCGATGAGAATCTGCTGCGCCGAGTCGGTTCCGCCGCCCTCGATCGCGCGTGCCATCGCGGCCAGCGCTGCATCCCGGCTCGCCTGCGGGGGCACGACGAGCAGACTGAAGTGATCACGGTCCCCCCGGGTGATGATCACCGTGTCGTCGCCAACTGGATGCTGGTCGATGTGCACGGACCGGCCGTCGACCACCAACCGGGGCGGGACGTCGTCCCAGGCGCCCGCGTCCAGTCCGATGCTCGCGATCGGGCCGATGTGTTCGGTCAACGCACTTATCAGACTGGGGAGTTCGGCACTGATGTCTCGTGAGTGCGGCCACCATGCGCCGTCGAGCGCGCCCTCACGTGACTGTGTGGTCTCCAGGCGCAACAACACCGCCCCCGGCTTCGCCGCCTGCTTGAACCGGTCCGGCAGCAGCCCCGGGTGAGAGGCACCCGTCTCGTCCGACATGGCTCACCACCTATCCGCAAGCGTAGGTTCGGCCCGCTGGGCGCCGGGCGGCGGCTTCGGCCGCCCCGGTATTTCCACGCTACTCCGCTCCTTGCCGGACCGGTCCGGCGGCCGGCGGGCGTCTCAGCGCCACTCGATCAGGAACAGGGTGGCGTCGTCGCTGGTGCGCCCGCCCCGCTTCTCTTTCAGGACGTGGGAGAGCGCCCGCACCACGGCCCGCACTCCGTCCTGCGAACGCTCGATGCGATTGACCCACTCGATGAGCTGTTCCTCTCCGAACTGCTCCCCGCCGGCCTCGCGCTCCTCGACCAGGCCATCGGTGAAGCACAGGACCCGGTCACCGTGCCGCAGCCCCCGCTCGCTGATCACCGGATCCTCGCCACCGAACCCCACCGGCAGGGTGGTCGCGCTCTCGAGCCGCTCGACGACGACGTGGTCGCGGATCAGCAGTGGCACCGGGTGCCCGGCGTTGACCCACTGCAGGTGGCCGGTGGCCGTGTTCAGGCGCATCATCTGCGCGGTGACGAAGTGGTCGGGCCCGAACTGCTCGGCGATGGCCCGGTCCATGAACGCATAGATCTCGGCCAGCCCGATGTCGGCGCGCCGGGCGTGCCGGTACGCGCCGATGGCCACGGTCGCCATGGTGGCGGCGTCCAGCCCGTGGCCCATGGCGTCGATCGTGGCCACGTGCAGGAGGTCGTCGTTGAGCGCGTAGTCGAAGCTGTCGCCCGCCACCTGGTAAGCGGGTTCGAGGATGCCCGCCACCGCGACCCGGGGAACGGTCATCGACAGCGGCGGCAGCAGCGACCACTGGATCTCCGCCGCCACGCTCATCGGCTCCAGGCGCCGGGCCTGGAAGATCCGGTCGGTGTAGCCGCTCTTGGTGACCAGCAGATCAGCCACCATGCCGGCGAACCGGCGAAGGAGCCGCCGATCGTCCTCATCGACGGTGTCCAGCGTGAGAGCCAGCACCCCGACCTCGTCGCCGCCGTCCAGCAACGGCAGGTACACCCGCACCCCGTCGGCCTGCGGCACCTCGACGGGAACACCACGCAGAAAGGCCGCACCCGCGGGGGACCCGTCGATCGGCACCGGCTCCCCGACGGCCAACCCCCGGCCGGGCAGCGGCGCGAGCGCCAGCTGGCCGTAGTCCTGCAGCAGGAGCGCCGGATCACGGCCGCCGATCGTCGTCACCGCATCGGCGACCAATGGAGCGACCAGGCGAGGCGGCAACTCGTGGGCCTGATCGAGCAACGCGCCCAGCAGGTGTTCGCCGAACCCCTCCGCCCGGCCCAGCCGCCGCTCACCGTCCCTGCTCACCGCCATGTCCTCCCTGTCCCGTGCAATCGGCACGGGCGCGATCAGTCCCGACACTCCGATGGGTTCGCCGGACCGGTCCTTCCATTACGCCCGACGGCGGCGCGTTACGCCCCCGGTCACGCACCGTCCCACGGGTCGACACCGGCGAGAACTCGGTCCTGCAGACCGGGGCCCAACCCCCTGCGCCCAGGAGCACTACCGATCCTGGTCTCAGTTCTGGTCTCATTCACCCCCGTCCAGCCAGGTCCGGCCGCCACCCAGCGGTTCGCTCCGCCGCAGGTCAGGCCAGGTATGAACCCCGGCGGACACCGTTCGGGAGCATTGGAAAGCGTGTTGGGGGCAACCCCTCACGAGTTCGGGTCTCGTATCCTCCGCCTTCGCCCACCAGGGCAAACGAAAGGCTCCGACCGGATTCCGGTCGGAGCCTTCGTCGTCTCGGTGTCAGCCCCGCCGCGCTGCGGGCGGTCGCGGGGGCGCCGAGGGTCAGACCGTCCGTCCGGAAACCGGGCGGACCAGGCGGCGGCGGACCGCCCACGCCACCGCTGCGAGGGCGAACCCGTAGACGGACACCAGCCCGTGGCCGTTGTCCTGGGCGAGCCACATCGCGAGGCCCAGCACCGGGACGCCGGCCGCCAGGGCGAGCTCCTTCGGGAGGCGGGTGCGGGTGAGGAAAGCGAGGGCGAGGGTGGCGCCGAGGAAGTAGGTGGCACCGGAGCTGCCGGCGAAGTTGCGGGGGTCGGTGCTGGGGCCGTCACCGAAGCCGAGCAGGTCGTCGATCCGGCCGGGCAGCAGGATTCCGGCCAGGAAGAAGCCGAGGGTGAGCGTGCCGCCCCAGTACCACTGGGCGAGCGCGGCGACGGCGGCCAGGGTGACCAGGTTCCACAGGCCGCCGAAGAGGCCGCCGTTCTGCATGAACACCGAGGTGAACTCGCGCCACCAGCCGGACTTGGCGGGGTCCGCGTCCAGCGCGTCCATGGCGCCGGACCAGACCAGCTGGAGCAGCACGCCGCCGACGGCGACGGCGGTCAGGGCGATCGCCGCCCACGGGAGCGGCCGCGAGCGCAGGGTGTCGCGACCGACGACGCCCAGCCCGCAGTTGACCATCATGACCATCAGCGCGGCCGTGGTCACGTTGAAAAGGATCGCCCCCATGGTCCTGCCCCCTCCCCGACTCCGGCGTTTTCCAACACCGTTCGAAACCTGATGAGACAAAGCTAGCACAGTTTTCGAACGGTGTTGGAAACCGTTGTACGGTGGACCGCATGAAGCTCACCAAGGACCGCATCGTCGACGCGGGCATGGCCGTCTTCGCCGAGGTCGGCTACCAGAACCTGTCCATGCGACAGGTCGCCGACCACCTCGACGCCCACGCCGGCAGCCTCTACTACCACGTACGCGGCAAGGACGAACTGCTCGCCCTGATGGCCGACCGGGTCTGCCGCCAGGCCCACGACGCCGGCACCGAAGCCCTGGCCGCACTCCCGCCCACCGCCACCTGGCAGGACCGCGTCGAAGCCCAGGCCACGACACTCCGCCTGAGCATCAAGCAGCACCCCGGCGGCGCCCAACTCCTCGCCGAGAGCCCCGGCAGACTCAGCACCGGCGCCCTCTCCCTCATGGAACGCCTGCTGCGCACCCTCCTCGACGCCGGGCTGCCCGCCGAGCACTGCGGCATCGCCGCCGACACCCTGCTCAGCCACGTCACCGGCTTCGTCCTCCAGGAGCAGAACCAGCCGCCCTCCCCACCGCCCGTCACCGCCGAGCTCTACGCCGAACTGTGCGAGCGATTCCCGCTGGTCATGGGCGACTTGATCCCCCGCATCAGCCAGGACGAGAAGTTCACGCGGAGCCTCCGCCTGCTCTACACCGGCTTCGCGGCGCTCTCCTAGTCGATCCCGCCTCGCCGGCCGGTGACCCCTTCGGACTCCGCCTGGACCCTCGGACGGCGGGAACCGGGCTCACATCGAGATCGTTTCAAACGATGTTCGAATAGGGGAGCGGCCGCGCGCCGGCCCGTCACTGGGAGGGAACGTGTCGAAGGACATGTACAGGGAGTTCTCGGACAACGTCGACCGCGAGGTCGCCAAGCTCGTGGATCGGACCAACCGGGACGCCGCACGGGTCGTCGACCGGGCGCTGGGAAGGACCGGGACGGGCGGGGCGTTCGACACCGCCCACTGGCAGCGCCGACTCGACGACCTGCTCACCACCCACCACATCCCCGGCGCCGTGCTGGCCGTCCTCACCGGCGGGGAGATCCACGAGGTGGCCAGTGGGATCCTGCACACCGGCACCGGGGTCGAGACCACCACCGACTCGGTGTTCCAGATCGGTTCGGTCAGCAAGGGCTACACCGCCGCTCTCGTCCTGGCCCTCGCCGACGCCGGCAGGCTCGACCTGGACCGGCCGGTCGTCGAGATCCTGCCGGACTTCGCCCTCGCCGACGCCGACCCTCGCCATCGCCCTTCTCACGAACGGCGGGGGCGCCGCACCGAAGGTCCACGAGGCCCTGTGCCGCGAACTGAGCGCGAAGTTCGCCGGGGTCGCCATGCCAGCGTTCGGCCCGTCCGACAACCCCCCGGCGGTCGACAGCCGTTCACGGGCCGCTACGAGCGCGAGGGCTTCCTCATGACCATCACCGCCCACGAGGGCGACGGCGAGGGCGTGCTGGATCTGCGCTACGAAGGCCGGGGAGGCCTGGCCGGCACCTTCGACCCGCTCGTCTGGCACCTTACTCCGGTTTCCGACTCCCCCGCCAAGACCGTCTTCGCCGGCCGCCGCAACGACAGGGACGCCTGGATCCCCGTCGTCTTCTACCCGCTCCCCGACGGCACCCGGTACGTCCACTTCGGCGTCCGCGCCACCGCCAAGTCCGCCTGATTTCGCCACAACCGCGAGAAGAGTCGATCCGCCGGCTGGTCTCAGTTCTGGTCTCATTCACCCCCGTCCGGCCGCGTTCAGTCGCCTCAACGACGATGGCTGCGCTGCAGGTCAGAACGAGCGTGAACCCTGGCGGACAACGTTCGAGAGAATTGGAAAGCGTGTTGGGGGAAACCCCCTCACGAGTTCGCATCTCGCATCCTCCGCCTTCGCCCAGTAGGGCAGTTGAAGGCCCGGACCGCTCAACGGTCCGGGCCTTCGTCATGTCGTGGTCTCAGTTTTGGTCTCAGTCGGTCCGACCGGTTCTCACCGCGGGAAGCATCGACGACTTCACGGAGTCGGCGCGACGGCGAGCAGGCCGGTGGCGCGGTCCGCGGTGAGGACGCCGAGGATGTAGCCGTCCTCGTCGACGACGGGCCAGACCGCCAGGTGCTTGATCCGCATCGCGAGCGCAGCCAGGGCCAGGCCCATGGTCGGCCAGGCGAACGGGCCGCGCTGGTGTGAGGTGGCGCTGATCACGGTCCGCTCGGTGTACCAGGAACGGGCCAGGAACGGGTGGAGCCCGGTCCGGGTGACCAGCCCCTCGCACCGGCCGTCGTGGTCGCGGACGAGCAGGTACTCGATGTCGGCGCCGCGGAAGATGTCGTTGGCCTGGTCGACGGTGTTGTCGTCGGCTATCTGGTAGTCGCAGGGGTCCATGGCGTCGGCGACCGTGAGGCCGTGGCCGGGCCGTGCCGACTGCGGGGAGTGAGTGGTCACGGTGTTCACCGTTCCCGTCTCCGGCTGCCCGCTGGGGACTGCCGGACTGTCCTTCACCCAGAACGAAGCCGGAACAGGTACCGGAATGCGGGATGCCCTGGATCTATTCGAGCCTACTCCCGTGGCGGGCGGCCCGGAGGAGACCGATGCGGAGTACCGTGGGAGACAACCAAGGACATTCCGCACACCGGCATCAGCGCCGACGTCGCCCTGGGTCGTGATGGGTCCCTCGTGGACCGGACGGGCGGCTTCGCATGATGCCGATTCCTTTCCCCACCTCTTCCTCTCCCGGGCCGTGGTCGGCGCCCGGCACCCCGCCGCTGCCGCGGCTGGAACTGGAGCCGACGATGTCGCGGGAGGGCGTCTTCGACGGCGCCTGGTGGCCCCGCTCGAACCACGTCCTCGCCGAACTGCCCGACCTGATCACCGCGCTCGGCGCCCACTTCGGGCGCATCGTCCGGGTCGGCCTCGACACCACGGCCTGGGACGGCGTGCCCCGGTCCGTCGCGGCGAACGGCCTGACGGTCAGGATCAACTGGTTCGCCGGCAGCGACGCGACGATCAGCGTCACCAGGGGCTTCCAGGACCACTTCCTGCTCCTGGTGGTACCGCCCGGCACCGCCCCGGCGACGGCCGCCTCCGCGATGGCCGGCGCCTCGGCGACCGGAAACCACACCCCGGCGGCAGAACTCCTGCTCGGCTGAGCGGTCCGACGCCGCCACGTGCCGGACCGCTCCGACCGAGGTCTTCACCGCCGAGCCACCCGGCGCTTCCGCTGTGAGCGTCGGCCGATCTTCAGGTTCTCAGAGGTCACCGCGCTCCTGCGTCAGCACACTGCCGCACTGCCGCACCGGTTGCAGTTTTGGTTGCGTTCACCCCGTCCAGCTACGTCCGGAGCCAGAAGGCAAGGCGACTTAGCTGCAGGTCAGGACGCCTGCGACCTTCCGCGGACGGTCGGACGAACATTTGGAAAGCGTGTTGGGGGCAACCCCTCACGAGTTCGAATCTCGTATCCTCCGCCTTGATCGAAGGCCCGGACCACTGCGAAGCGGTCCGGGCCTTCGTCTTGCTGCCACAGCTCGGGCGCCGCGCCGGGACAGACGTGGTCAGGGTGCGGGTGCCAGAAGCCGTCGCAGTCTCGTCGGGGTGTGGCCGAGGTACTGGCGCATGGTCCGGGTCAGATGGGCCTGGTCGGCGTAGCCGAGGTCGGCGGCGAGGGTGCTGAGGCTGTTCTCGCCGGCCTCCAGGCGGTCGAGCGCTCGGCCGATGCGGACGCGGTGGCGGTAGCGGGTCACCGATACGCCCAGCTGGCGCGGGAACGCCCGGCTCAGGCGGTAGGGCGAGACGCCCAACAGCTCGGCCAGCGAGAACAGCGTGTCGGTGGCGGGGTGTCCTTCGGCAATCGCCTCGCGGGCAGCCGTGACCAGGCGTCGATCGTGTTCGGCCGACGTGCTGCCGAGCGGGGTCGGTCCGGCCACGGTGCGACCGATGGCCGTCGAGAGCAGGGCCAGCAGGTCCTCGGTGAGCGCGTAGTCGACGTCGCCCGAGCGAGCGGTGGCGATGAGGCGCCGGTGGGCCAGTTCGAGCCGCGGGTCGACGTAGAGCGACTGCGCGGCCTGCACGGAACCGTCGCCGGCCAGGGAGCGCCACAGCTCCGGGGTCACGCTGATCGCGGTGCAGTGGTCGCCGCCGGCGGGGTGGGCGAAGCTCTCCTCCTCGCCCGGTGCGCCCACGTAGGCCACGGTCGCGTCGAGGTCGGCGGGGACGCCTGCGGCCCTCCTGCGGAACCGGCCGCGGCGCACGAGAACCACGCGGTAGTCACTGCGGACCTCCGGCGCCGACCAGCTGGTGTGGTCGGCGTGACAGGCCACCGCGCTGATGTCGAAGTCGGGACGGATGGCGACGGGAACAGCCGTGAGCACCCTTCGCACGCTACGCGGTGGGTCTGACAACCACGCAAGGATGTTCAAGACCGGGGCCTGCCGTCACGAGCACGCTGGCGGGGTGCGAGGGGCCACGCCCCCGCACGTCCCGCCCGGTTCGGATACCCAGGAGTCATCGGCATGCCCGTTCTCAAGCAGCTCAGCACCGTGGTCATCGACTGCGCCGATCCGACCGCGCTCGCCGCGTTCTACCAGAAGGCCACCGGGTGGGAGATCACCCACAGCGACCAGGACTTCACGTCCCTGGGCAACGGCACCTCGGTCCAACTCGCCTTCGTCCACGTCGACGGCTATCGGTCGCCGGGCTGGCCCGACGGCGCCAAGCACGTGCACCTCGACTTCGCCGTCACCGACGTGGACGGTGCCGCCGAGGAACTGCTCGGTCTCGGAGCGTCCCGACCCGAGTTCCAGCCGGGCGACGGCCAGTGGATCGTCCTCACCGACCCCGAGGGCCACCCGTTCTGCCTCACCTCCGCGACCACCGGCGAGTGAGCGCCGACAGAGAGGAGATCGACCCATGGCATCCATCCACCGCGAAGTCCTGATCGACAATGCCCCCGAGAACGTCTGGGCAGCGGTGCGCGACTTCGGTGAGGTCCACAAACGCCTCGCACCGGGGTACGTCACCGACACCCGCGTCGAAGACGACATCAGGATCGTGACTTTCGCGAACGGCGCCGTGGTGCGCGAACTCATCGTCGACATCGACGACGAGGCCCGCCGCATCGCCTATGCGGTGCTTGGCGGCTCGATGGAGCCCGAACACCACCACGCGTCCATGCAGGTCTTCGGTGACGCCGAGAACCGCAGCCGCTTCGTCTGGATCATCGACGTGACGCCGGGCAGCCTCCGGGAGCCCATCACCGAGATGGTCGACCAGGGGATCCGCGTGATCAAGCGCACCCTCGACCGCGAAGCCGTGCCACCCCGCTGACCAGCGGACGCCCACGGTCGCCGGCGGACAGCCGGACGAACAGTCGTCGTGTCCCGCATCAGTTTTCCTCTCATTCGGGCCTTTCGGGGGCCTGTGAGTCGTCCCCGTCGGCGTCCTTGGCCACCTGCCGGATGAGGACACTGCGGGGCATCATCCAGCCTGCCTGGCGGGACCGCTCGGCCACCGGCCGGTCGCCTGGCCTGTTCGGGTGCCATCTGTGGGCCATACCGGTCACCAAGGGCGAAGTCCTCTGAGGCGAAGGCCGCAGGCCCGTACAACCTCGTGTGGGGCGCTGGCTTCCCATCGCTTCCGGGCAGGACGGCCAAGGCCGTGCGGCCATCGCTCCGTTTCCGTGCGGGTGAGCAGCAGAAGGAGGACGGACGTGCCTGCAGCTAGGGGTGCCTGGCACCGGTGGATGGCGGCCGCGACGGTGATGGTGACGGCTGGGGCACTCGGCTCGCTCGGGGCAGGCACGTCCGCAGCGTCCGACCTGATGGGATGGGACCGTGCCCAGTGCGCGACCCGGCCCGCCCCGCCGGCGACGAGCGTACCGCCACCGATCACCTCCGGCAGCGACGTGTGGAGCTTCGTGTCCGCGCCGAAGCTGCATCCCATGCGGGTCACCGTGACCACTCGACAACCGGGCACGGCCCCGGGGGACGTCTTCGTCGCCCCGTACAACCTCACCCAGCCGGTCGGCCAGACCGGGGCGCTGATGCTTGAGGACTCCGGCGATCCGGTCTGGTTCCGCCCGCTTCCCGTCGCGAACCTGGAGAACGGCGACTTCCGGGTGCAGACTTACCACAACCCCCGGACCGGCGGCACACAGCCGGTGCTGACGTTCTGGCAGGGGACCATCGCGATTCCCCCGCACTACACCAACCTGCCCGGCGGCGCCCCCGAGCCGGGAGGCTGCTACTACATCTACGACGACCACTACCGCCTGCTCAGGACGGTCTTCGCCCGGCACGGCTTCTACCCGGACTTCCACGAGTTCCTCCTGACGCGCCGGGGGACCGCGCTGTTCATCGCGTCCAAGCCGGTCCCGATGGACCTCACCCCGTTCGGGGGGCCGAAGGACGGGGCCATCGAGGACAGTGAGGTCCAGGAGGTCGATCTCGCGACCGGGAAGCTCGTCTTCTCGTGGGACGTCCTGGACCACGTGAACCCGGCGGACTCCGAGGTGTCGGCCTCCTCGGCGTCCTCGTCCGGCGGGGTGTGGGACGCCTATCACGTGAACTCGATCGACGAGGGCCCCGACGGCCAGCTGCTGATCTCGGCCCGAAACCTCTGGGCGGTCTACGACGTCGCGCGGCAGACGGGCGACATCCGCTGGCAACTCGGCGGCAAGAGAAGCGACTTCAGCTTCGGCCCGAACGCGGACTTCTTCTGGCAGCACCACGCCCGGTTCCGGCCGGGAAACCGGATCAGCATGTTCGACGACGGCTGCTGCAACCAGCCGGACGGCACCCCCGAACAGCAGTCGCACGGCCTGATCCTCGACCTCGACCTCCCCAACCACCGCGCGACCGCGGCGCGGACCTACTACCACGCACCGGGGCTGTACGCGGCGTCCCAGGGAGACACCCAGGCGCTCACCAACGGCAACGAGTTCGTCGGGTGGGGGCAGGAGTCGTACTACTCGGAGTACAGGGGTGCCGGGAACACCGAGGGCGACGGCTCGAAGAACCTGCTTTACGACGCCATGATGCCGGGCTCCGACATCTCGTACCGGGCGTTCCGCCGCGAGTGGGTCGGCAAGCCGTGGTATCCGCCCAGTGCGGCGGCGCGCGACGGCAGCGGTGGGCGGAGCATCGTCTACGCCTCCTGGAACGGTTCAACGGAGACCAAGGCGTGGCAGGTGCTCGCCGGGCCGGACGCCCGGTCCCTGTCGGTGGTCGTCGACCACGCCGGCCGGACCGGCTTCGAGACGGCCGTCACGACGGACAACCCGGGACCGTACTTCCAGGTGAGGGCGCTGAACGCGAAGGGGGAGGTCATCGGGACGTCCCACGTCGTGACCCGCTCCGGTTGAGGGGGGGGTGTGATCGACACCAAGTCGGACTCCGCGGGAAAAACCGCTCTCGGTCCGTTATCGGTGGCAGCATCGCCGCGACTGTCGAACAGCAGCCCCGGCCTGGTCTCGGTTCCGGTCTCGTTCATCGTCCTCCGCATGAGTTCAGTCGCCACCCCGGCAGCAGGATGACCGCAGTTCAGAATGCGTGCGAACGCCACCGGACAGTGCCGAGGAGAATTGGAAAGCGTGTTGGGGGCAACCCCTCACGAGTTCGAATCTCACATCCTCCGCCTTTGCCCAGCAAGGCAGTTGAAGGCCCCGGCCGGGTTCTTCGGTTCTAACGGTCCTCGCAACACCCGCGATCTGCGGGAGTTACGAGGACCGCGGGCGTTGAGCGTGATCTTGCCGGGTTGCGGGAGCGTTTCGTTGCGCGGCTGGATGTCGTGGGGAGCGTGACCGTGGTGGCGCGTGAGCTGGGGGTGAACCGGAATACCGCTTTCGGCTGGGCCAGGAAGGCCGGGCGGCGTTCGGAGCGCGTGCCGCGCAGGCGTCCTGGGCGGGACGAGTACGAGCGGCTGCGGGCCGGGGGCGTCGCGCGCCGGGAGGCGGCCCGGCGGGTCGGTGTGAACGAGCGCTCCGGGCTCCGCTGCTCGTCCAGGACGGTCTGGACCGCGTTCCGCAGTTCGGGGTTGAGGGCGAGGCGATCTTCCCCGGCGGCTCGGGGCGGGGCCGGCGCCCGTCGGCGCAACCGGCATCCCGGCTGACAGTGGAGGGGCTGCGGCCCGGTTCGGCGGCGTCGCCCGAAGGGCGGGGCGATCGGAGCGTTCGAGTGGTGTCGGACCGCCGACGGGACGGGGTTGCGGTGTGTCTGGCGGTCATCCGCGCTCGCGTGACGCATGAGTGGAACAGGCGCTTCGACGCCTGGTCTCTGTCTCCGAGGTACGGAGTGTTCATGTCGCCGCTGTCCGTGGTCCGTCGCCTGCTCGTCGTTCTGCTGCTTCCCCTGCTCGCCCTCGCCGCCGTCCTCGGCGGTGCCAGGGCATCGTCCGCTGTCGCCGTGCCCACGGGGGTCCGGACCGGGGGAACCGACTGGGACGCCTTGGCCCGCTGCGAGAGCGGCGGGCGCTGGCAGGCCGCCACCGGAAACGGCTACTACGGCGGACTGCAGTTCGACACGGCGACCTGGCGCGCCAACGGCGGCCTCGCCTACGCGCCCCGTCCGGACGGGGCGACCCGCGAACAGCAGATCGCGGTGGCCGAGCACCTCGCCGAGCGCCGCGGCCTGGCTCCCTGGCCGGTCTGCGGAGCCCGGGCCGGCCACAACGGTGACCGCGCCGACAGCCACACCGGCACCCACGCCGGCGGCCACGGCCCCGCGCACCCGCGGCCGCAGGCGCCCGCCCCGCGTACCGAGCGCGCCGTCCCGGAGGACACGCCGCCCGTCATCAGCGACGGGGGCACGGACGCGGGCGAAGCCGGCCCGGAGACCTGGACCGTACGTCCCGGCGACACCCTCGGGGGCATCGCCCAGGAAGTCGGCTCCCCCGACGGCTGGTCGACCCTCTACGCGCTCAACCGCCAGACCATCGGCGACGACCCGGACCTGATCCTGCCCGGCCAGGTCCTCGCGCTGCGCTGACCCGACGCGAACGGTCGACCACGCGCTCACGACCGTCACGGCGGGCAGGGCGTTCAGGGGCCGCGTCCAGGACGGCGCCCCGCGCCCGAAGGACCGGTCACGATTCGAGAAGCCCCCGGCGGGGGTCGCCTCCTAGCGTGGTGGCCATGGCAACCACCACCGCATCCGCTGTCTCCCTCACTTCCGTCACCCTTGAGGTGGCCGATCTTCCGGCCGCCCGGCGCTTCCACGCCGCGTTCGGGGTGGACGGGTACGTCGACCTGCGGGCCTCCGAAGCGCGGTCCAGCGGGTTCCGGGGCTTCACGTTGGCGCTCACGGTGCCCGGGCCGGCCACCGTCGACGGTTTCCTCGGCGACGCCGTGGACGCCGGCGCCGAGATGCTGAAGCCCGCCGCCAGGTCGCTGTGGGGCTACGGCGGTGTCGTGCTGGCGCCGGACGGGACGGTCTGGAAGGTGGCGACCTCGGCGAAGAAGGACAGCGGCCCGGCCACCCGTGAGATCGACGAGGTCGTCCTGCTGCTGGGCGTGGAGGACGTCAGGGCCAGCAAGCGGTTCTACGTCGACCGGGGCCTGACCGTGGCGAAGAGCTTCGGCGGCAAGTACGCCGAGTTCGCCCCGAACGGGTCCGGCTCCGTCAAGCTGGCGCTGTACAAGCGTCGCGGTCTGGCCAAGGACCTCGGTGTCCCCGCCGAGGGCACGGGCTCGCACCGCGTCGTGCTCGGCAGCGCGTCCGGTCCCTTCACCGACCCGGACGGGTTCGCCTGGGAAGCCGCCGGACAGCCGTTCCCGCGGCATCCGCACCACCCGGCACCGCCCCGGACCGACGCACGGGTTCAGCGACCGGGCGGCGCTGGACGACGGTGACGTGTGGCCGGTGGCCTACGCGGTGAAGGAGTCGGCCCCGGCCGAGGAGGAGCGCGTCGCTGCGCTCGGCCGCAGGGCCGTGGGCTGAGGGCGGCGCAGGGCCCGGGCCGCTGGGGTGCGGGCCCGGGCCTCCGGTGTCCTCGTACGGGGGGTCAGGAGACGGGGAGCGGGGCCTCGGCGCGGTCGGCGGCGGCGGTGGCGGTGGCGCCGAGGGCGAGCAGGGCGGTGCGGGTGGTGGTGACGGCGGCGCAGTTGTTGGCGGCGTAGGAGAGGGCCATGCGGTGCCGGTCGAGGGAGAAGTCGGCGACGGCGTCGGCGATGAGGAAGGGCTGGACGTCGTGGGAGAAGGCGTCCACGGCGGTCATCAGGACTCCGACGTGGGCGTAGACGCCACACAGGATGAGCTGGTCGCGGCCGCTGTCGCGGAGCAGTTCGAGCAGGCCGGAGCGGTGCAGGGCGCTGTAGCGCCACTTGGTGAGGACGTGGTCGCGGGGTTGCGGGGCGACGGCGGAGACGATCCGGCGGTCGCCCGGTTCGGCGCGCATGCCGGGGCCCCAGAAGTCCTTGAGCAGGCCGCGCTGCTCGTCGTCCATGTCGCCCGGCTGGGCGGTGTAGACGACGGGCACGCCGAGGTCGGCGCAACGGGCCCGGAGCAGGCGGCAGTTGTGCAGGAGTTCGGAGGCGGGCGAGCGGTCGGCGGTGAAGGGGCGCAGGAAGTACTCCTGCATGTCGTGGACGAGCAGGACGGCGCGGTCCGGGTCCGGTGTCCAGGGCACCCGGCTCTCCGGCAGGTCGCGTTCGGTGGGCATGGGGTACGGCGGGATGGGGCTGATGCTCAAGGCGGGACCTCGTCAGGGTGTGGTGGCGGCGGGCAGTGAGGGCGGGGCGGGAAGGGAGCGGCGGCGGTCAGGGGCGCCAGGCCGCCGCGACGGTGAGCGACTGCTCCGGGTTCAGCCGGGGGTCGCAGAGCGTGGTGTACGGGCCGAGCCGGCCGGCGTCGGCGACGGCCGCGGTGTCGGCGACGCACTCGGCGACCGGGTCGGGCGTCGCCTCCAGGTGGAGGCCTGCGGCGACGCCGCCGCCGCGGCGGACGGCCGTCAGGAACTCGCCGACCTCCTGGACCACGGCGGACAGCGCCCTGGTCTTGCGGCCGTCGGGCGCGCTGACGGTGTTGCCGTGCATCGGGTCGCACAGCCAGCTCACCGGATGGCCGGCCTCGCGCACGGCCCGGACCAGGTCCGTCAGCCGGTCGGGGGCCCGGCCCGCGCCGAAGCGGGCGATCAGGGTGAGCCGTCCGGGCGCCCGGTCCGGGTCCAGGATCCGGCACAGTTCCAGCAGTTCGGCGGGGGTGCAGCCGGGGCCGACCTTGCAGGCGACCGGGTTGACCACGTCGGCCAGCAGCCGCACGTGGGCGCCGTCCGGTTCGCGGGTGCGCTCGCCGATCCACGGCCAGTGGGTGGAGGTGAGCAGCAGCCGGTCGTCGGAGGAGCGGCGCAGCAGCGGCAGTTCGTAGTCCAGCAGCAGAGCTTCGTGACTGGTCCAGACCACTGGGTCGGGCAGCGGGGACCAGGTCTCCTCGTGCCGGCGCAGCTGGGCCATGGCCCGGGCGGCGGCGCGGTAGCCGGTGACCAGGCGCAGCGGGTCGGGGCGGCGGGCCATCGGCTGGGGGTCGGGCGCGTTGACGATGAGGCCGCGGAACACCGGCAGTTCGACGCCTTCGACGACCTCGGTGGGACGGGACCGGGGCTTGGCGAACTGGCCGGCGATCCGGCCGACCCGGACGACGGGCAGTCCGGTGTTCATCCGCAGCACGCCGGCCAGCGCGTCCAGCAGTCCGGCCTTGCGGGAGATGGCCTCCGGGGTGCAGTCGGCCGGGTCCTCGGCGCAGTCGCCGGCCTGGACGACCAGCAGCCGTCCGGCGGCGGCCTCGGCGAGCAGGGTGCGCAGCTGGCGCACCTCGTCCCAGGCGACCAGGCCGGGCAGGGCGGCCAGGTCGGCCCGCACCTTGTCGACCAGCCAGGCGTCCCCCCAGTCGGGCTGCTGCCCGGCGGGACGGCTCCGGTAGGGGAGGAGCTCCTCCTCGGCCAGGGGGGCGCGGAAGGAGTCGAGTGCGGTGAGGGTGCTGGTGCGGGCGATCACGGTCGCTCCTCGACGGATACGGAAGACGGAACGGCGGCGAGCGGGGCGCCCGCGGCGAGTTGGGCGCCTCCGGAGAGCGGGGCGCCCGCGGTGAGCGGGGTGCCCCCGAGCGGGGTTCCCGTGGAGAAGGGCTCCCGGGCGGCACCCGGCTCCCGCACGGCCGCGGCGACCGCGGCGGCGACGCCCGGGGCCACCCGCGGGTCGAGCACGCTCGGAACCACCCGGTCCGGGGCGAGGTCCTCCGCAGCCAGGGCGACGATGGCGTCGGCGGCGGCCAGCATCATCCGCTCGGTGATCCGGGTCGCCCCGGCGTCCAGGGCGCCGCGGAAGATCCCGGGGCAGGCCAGCAGATTGCTGATCTGGTTGGGGTGGTCGCTGCGCCCGGTGGCGACCACCGCGGCGTACCGGGCGGCCACGTCCGGCGCGATCTCGGGGGTGGGGTTGGACAGCGCGAACACCACGGCGCCGGGCGCCATGGCGGCGATCAGCTCCTCGGGGACGGTCGCCGAGGAGACGCCGATGAAGACGTCGGCTCCCGGCAGTACGTCGGCCAGGCCGCCGCGCAGTCCGCGCGGGTTGGTCAGCTCGGCCAACTGTGCTTTGGCGGTGGAGAGTTCCGGACGACCCTGGTGGATGACGCCGCGCGAGTCCAGCACGATGACCTCGCCCGCCCCGGCGGCCACCAGCATCCGGGCGCAGGCCGTGCCCGCCGCGCCGGCGCCGGAGACCACCACCCGCATCGACGGCAGCGGCTTGCCGAGCAGGTCGGCCGAGCTGCGCAGCGCGGCCAGCGCCACGATCGCCGTGCCGTGCTGGTCGTTGTGCATCACCGGGCAGTCCAGCGCCGCGTCCAGGGCGCGCTCCAGTTCGAAGCAGCGCGGCGCGGCGACGTCCTCCAGGTTGATCGCGCCGAACGAGGGGCGCAGCCGGACGAGCGTCTCGACGATCTCGTCCACGTCCCGGGTGTTCAGCACCAGCGGTACGGAGTCCAGCCCGCCCAGCGCCTTGAACAGCGCCGCCTTGCCCTCCATGACGGGCAGCGCGGCGGCCGGGCCCACGTCGCCCAGGCCCAGCACTGCGGTGCCGTCGCTGACGACGGCCACCAGCCGGTGCGCCCAGGTGTAGTCGGCGGCCAGCCGGCCGTCCTCGGCGATCGCCCGGCTGACGTGGGCGACCCCGGGGGTGGAGATGGCGGACAGCGCGCGGGCGTCCAGCGGTGTGATGGGGACCTGGGTGCGGAGCTTGCCGCCCCGGTGGGCCCGGAATATCTCGTCCTCGGTGAGCCTTTCGGCACGGTCCTGGTGTGCGACCGACACTGGCGTCCCTTTCTCGGGAGATCTCGGGGGAGCCTCGGGGATCCTCACGGGGCGCAGGGCGCCGGGTGTTCCGTTGCCGGGAGGTCCGTCGCGAAGGTGATCGTGTTCGACGCTAGCCGCGGCGCCGACACCGGCGGAACTACTCGACCGAGTGGGCCTGCCCCACCCGATCGCCGCATTCCTCGATTGACCTGCGAATTCGAGTAGTTGTGGGCCTCCCGGCCGTGCGGAAGTGTCGTTGCCATCCCCCCTTTCCGCTCGCTCCAGCCGTTCCAGGAGGCGCCATGACCGGGCACACCCGGCCGCTGCACGACGAGGCCCCGGGAGGCCTGCTCGGCAGGCTGCTCGCACCGGACGGCGAGCCCGCCGCGTACGCCCTGCTGCACCGGCCGGAGAGCGGTGCCGCCGACCGGGTGGAGGTGGTGCTCGGCGAGGTGGCCGAGCTCGCCTCGCTGGCCGAACTCCCTCTGGAGGACGGGCCGGCAGGGCCCGCAGGCGCCCGGCACGAGCTGCTGGTCGTCGTACCGTTCCGGCAGGTCGCGGAGCGGGGCTTCGCGGCCCCCGACGACGGCGCGCCGCTGCTCGCGCTGCGGGTCACCGACCAGGAGCCGGTCGACCTCGCCGATGCGCTGCGCCTGCTGCCGGACGACCGACTCGCCGTCCGCAACGCCGAGTTCGCCCTCGACGACGAGGCGTACGCGGAGCTCGTCCGAACCGTGCTGACCGAGGAGATCGGCCACGGGCGCGGCGCCAACTTCGTCCTGGAGCGGCCGTTCACCGCCGAGATCGACGGCTTCGGGGCGCGGGCGGCACTGTCGGTCTTCCGCCGGCTGCTGGCCCAGGAGCGCGGCACGTACTGGACCTTCCTGGTCCGCGCGGGCGACCGCTACTTCGTCGGCGCCTCGCCGGAGCGGCACGTCAGCGCGATCGACGGGGAGGTGGTGATGAACCCGATCAGCGGGACGTACCGCTACCCGGCCGACGGGCCGTCCGTGCCCGGGCTGCTCGACTTCCTCGCGGACCGCAAGGAGACCGACGAGCTGCTGATGGTGGTCGACGAGGAACTCAAGATGATGGGCCGGATCTGCGAGGGCGGCGGGCGGGTCGTCGGCCCGTACCTCAAACCGATGGCGCGGCTGGCCCACACCGAGTACCTGATCGAGGGGTCCAGCACCCGGCCGATACCGGACATCCTGCGCGAGACCCTGTTCGCGCCCACCGTGACGGGCAGCCCGCTGGAGTCCGCGTGCGAGCTGATCAGCCGTTACGAGCCGGGCGGACGCGGCTACTACAGCGGCGTACTGGCCCTGGTCGGCCGGGACGCGACGGGCGGGCGGTGGCTGGACTCGGCGATCCTGATCCGCACCGCCCGGATCGACCGGGCCGGCCGGCTGCGGATGGGCGTCGGCGCGACGCTGGTCCGCCACTCCGACCCGCGGGCCGAGGTCGCAGAGACGTACGCCAAGGCGGCGGGAATGCTCGCGGCCGTCCGCGGGACGCCGGACGCCGCCGGGCCGGCCCCGGCCGCCGTCGACACCTCGGCCTGGGCCGGGGACGCCCGGATCCGGGCCGCGCTGGCCGGGCGCAACGCCCAGCTGGCCCCGTTCTGGCTGAGCCGGCCGGACGTCGCCGCGCACGGGGGCGCCCGGGGCCGGGTGCTGCTGGTCGACGCCGAGGACACCTTCACCGCGATGATCGGCCACCAACTCTCCGCACTCGGGCTGGAGCCGGAGATCCGCCGCTGGGACGACCTGGTACGGGGGGCGGACGGCCGCGTCGAGCTGCCCGGGGCCGATCTGGTGGTGGTCGGCCCCGGGCCGGGCGACCCCCGGGAGGTCGGCGACGCCAAGATCGCCACCCTGCGCGCGCTGACCCGCCAACTGCTGCGCGAGCAACGGCCGTTCCTGTCGATCTGCCTCGGCCACCAGGTGCTCGCGGGCGAGCTCGGCCTGCCCCTGGTCCGCAAGCCGCAGCCCAACCAGGGGCGGCAGCGAGTCGTCGACCTGTTCGGCCGGCAGCGCCGGGTCGGCTTCTACAACAGCTTCGCGGCCGTCGCGGACCGCGACGAGTTCGTGCCGCTCACCCTGGCCGGGAGTGTCGCGGTCAGCCGGGATGCCGCGAGCGGCGAGGTGCACGGCCTGCGCGGACCGCACTTCCACTCGCTGCAGTTCCACCCCGAGTCCGTGCTGAGCACGGACGGCTTCGACGTCCTGCGCGAGTCCGTGACCGGACTGCTCGGCGTCCGGGCCGTCGTTGCCGTCCCGACCGCCGCGATCCCGACCGCCGCCGTCCCGGCCGTCGTCGCGCGCACCGCCTGAGCGCCCCGCCGTACCCACCCCTCCGGAGAGGACCCGACATGCCGAAACTGATCGTGAGCAACCAGCGGACCGACGAGATGATCGGCGACCTCGGCTCGCTGACCCCCGAGTACCGGCGCTACGTGGCCGGCCAGGCCCAGCGGATGGTCTGGCTCGCCGAAGCGGGCGACGTCCTGGTCCTGCCGGTCGAGCTGGACGAGGAGTTCCTGTCCTACGTCGCCGCCCTGAAGGGCATCGACCGCGGATCCTGGGCCGTCGTGGTGCCGCCCGTCGGCAGCCTGGGCGAGGACGTCCTCTCCCGGGACCGGCTGGAGGACCCGGAGTTCGTCACCCGGCTGAAGGCCGCCGTACGGGACCACGAGGTCCGCACCATCCTGCCGTTCCACTTCGACCGGGTCAGCGTCCGGCTCGCCCGCACCCTCGGGCTCGACCGGCACACCCCGGGCTTCCCGTTCGCCGCCCAGAGCGGCACCGCGCTGCTCAACAGCAAGGCCGCCTTCCGCGCGCTGGCCGTCGGCCACGGCATCCCGGTGCCGTTCGGCACCGTCACCGACGACCGGCAGGAGGCCGAGGAGTTCCTCTGGGAGGCGATCGGCGCCGGGCAGCCCGTGATCGTCAAGCAGGACTTCCACGTCGGCGGCATCGGGAACGAGATCATCAGCCCCGTGCCCGGGATCCGACCGATCGGGGCGACCGGCACCGAGCTGATCACCGACCGCGCCGCACTCGCCGCCCACCTGGACCGGCACTGGGCGCACTACGCCGGCCCGCACCGGGGCCGGGTGGTCCTGGAGCACTACACGCCCGAATCGCCCGCCATCTACTCCGAGCTGCTCGTCACCGACGAGGGCGTACGGCTCGTCGGCCACGGCGAGATGCGGATGAAGCCGGTGATCAACGGGCTGATCGTGCCCGCGCCCTCGGTCCGGCTGCCCGCCTTCGCCGGCTTCCTCGACGACTCCCGGCAGCTGTCCGAGACGCTCCACCGGATGGGCTACCGCGGCAGCCTCAGCGTCGACGCGATCGTCACCCCGGACGACACCATCCTCGTCAACGAGATCAACGGCCGGGTCGTCGGCTCGGCGCACATCCACCGGATCGGCGAGGAGCTGGTGGGCGGCGACTACACCCGCGAGCGCGTCCTGATCGAGAAGCGCCGGGTCGCCTTCCCCGACTTCCGGACGACCCTGGACAAGCTCACCGCCACCTCGCTGGCCTTCGACCCGGCCCGGCGCACCGGCGTCGTGGTGACCGTCCACGACAACGGCCGCACCGGCGGCTTCGGCGGCTTCTGCCTGATCGCGGAGGACGAAGCCGCCGCGCGGGTACTGGAGGAGGAAGTGGACGCCCTGTTCGGGACCGCGGGTGAGTGACCAGGGACGTCCGTGCGGGACGGGAAGCCGGGAACCGGGAACGGGGACCGGGGAACAACCGGGACCGGGGAACAACCAGGACCGGGGAACAACCGGGAACCGGCCCGGAACGAGAACGCCAGTGAGTGAAGGAGAACGCCGGTGAGCGAGGGCGAGCGGCGCGCCGCCGACCACGGGAGCGCGCTGAAACAGCAGGACCGGGGCGAGCCCCCGGCCATGGGATACCGGGAACTGCTGGGCCGCCCCGGGATCCGCCCCTGGCTGCTGGTCACCCTGGGGGCGAAGCTGCCGGTCGCCATGGCGCCGCTCGCCCTGGTGTTCCTGGTGCGCGAGACCTCCGGCGGGTACACCCTGGGCGCCGTGCTCGGTGGGGCGTACGTGGTCGGCGAGGTCGTCGGCGCGCCGCTGCTCGGCGCCCGGCTGCGCGGCGCCCGGCTGCAGCGCGAGCTCTGCCTCGGGCTGCTGGGCGGCGCGGGCGCCTTCGCCGGGCTCGCCTTCTGCCACTCGGCGCCGCCCGCGCTCGCCGTGGTGCTGGCCTTCCTCGCCGGGGCCGCCCCCTCCGCGCACGCCGGCGGGCTGCGGGCGCTGCTGGTCGCCGCGGTACCGGAGCACGGGGTGGCCCGGGCGCTGAGCGTGGAGACCACGCTCAGCCAGGGCATCTGGGCCGTCGCCCCGGCCGCGGTGGCGTTCCTGGCCCTCGGCGCGGCACCCGGCGCGCCGCTCGGCCTCGCCGCCTGTTGCGCCGCGCTGGCCGCGGTCGGGGTCCGGATGCTGCCCGCCGCCGACACCGACGGGGAGCAGGCCGGCCGGGGCGCGGCCGAACCGCCCTCGCGCGGGCGGGCGTTGGCGGCCGGCTGGCCGGTCTACCTGACCAGCGCCGCCGCGATGGCGCTGCTGGCCACCGCCGAACTGGTGCTGCCCGCGCTGCTGGAGTCCCGTGGGCTGCCGGTCAGCTGGTCCGGCCCGCTGCTGACGGTGTTCTCGGTCGCCAGCGTGGTCGGCGGCCTGCTGTACGGTGCCCGGCGGTGGCCCGGCGGGCCGCGGGCGCAGAGCCTGGTGCTGCTGGTCGCGATGGCGGCGTTCGTCGCCCTGATCGCGGTGCTGCCCGGGCTGGTGGGCATCGCCGTCGGGCTGGTCCTGGCCGGCGCGTTCAAGTCCGGGGTGATGGTCACCCGCAACCTGTCGCTGCGGGAGCGGGTGCCCGCCGGGATGCTCGCGGCCGGGTACTCCCTCATGTACGCGGTGCAGGGCGTCGGTTACAGCCTCACCGCCTCGCTCACCGCCGTCATCCTCGCCAACGCGGAGCCGGGCACGGCGGTGCTGTGCGGCGCGGCACTGACCCTGCTGCTCACCCTCGTCAGCGCCTCGGCCGAATACCGGTCGCACGGCGCGCAGTTGGAGGCACCCACGGACCGACTGTAGGGCGTGCACGCACGTTCGCTCCCCGTGTCGTTTAACGTCGTGTTCACACCAAAGACGGATCAAGGACCGTAGAATCGCTTGTGTGTCCGTGGCCCCACAGCGCCGCGGACGACATGGTGAACCAGCGCGAGACGATCGATCCGCGGCCACCACACGCGCCGCGGACACGGGGAGAGCGGTGTGAACCCAGTGTCCTTGTCCTTGCCGTCGGCCGCGCCCACCGGCGCGGCCGATCCGCTCGTCGGCATCACCGAGAAGCGCGCGGACTCGACCCTCCTGAGTTCCGCCCGCCTGCTCGCCACCCAGGGCAGCGCCGACCAGATCGCCGCGCTGCTGCGCGCTCTCGTGACCGACCCGCTGGGGCTGCTGCGGGCGCTGGCCTCGGTCGGCTCCGTCGACCGCGCCGTGGAACTCCTCGGCACCGCCCTGACCCTCGGCCTGCCCGCGGAACTCAACGCCCGCCTGCGTTGCCTGCTCGTCGAACTCCGCCTCGCCGGTGGCGAGGTCAGGCTCGCCCTCGCCACCGCGGAGGAGATCCTCGGCCGCGGCACCGCCGGCACGCCGGAACTGCCGGCCACGGTGCGCAGCGCCGTACTGGCCGGCCGCGCCTTCGGCCGGCACTTCCAGGACCCCGACCGCGGCCGCCGGCACGCCGAGTCCGTGCTGCGCGGCCACGACGACCGGACCGCCCCGGACGCGGAGGTGCTGGCCGCCACGGCCGTCCTCTCCGACCTGGTGCTGTCCGACGGACGCCTCACCGAAGGGCTCCGGCTGGCGCGGGCCGCCGTGGACGGCGTCCAGGCCATGCCGTCACCGGTCTGGCGCGCCTACCTGCACCTGGTGCTGGCCGACCGGCTCCTCGACGTCGGGGCGTACGGCGAGGCCGAGTCCACCGTCCGGGCCGCCGTCGCCGACCTGACCGGGCTGGGCGGCGGCGGGATGGACTCGATCGTCGCCCTCCACCGGGCCCGGCTGCTCAGCCACCGGGGCCGGCTCGCCGAGGCCCGCGACGAGGCCCAGCAGGCGCTGGCCGCCGCGATGTGCCGGGGCACCCTGCTGTACGTGCCGCCGCCGCTGGCCACGCTCGGCCAACTCGCCCTGCGGTTCGGCGACCACGACGGCGCCGAGGCCTTCGTCCGCCGCTACCGGCAGACCCTCGCCGACGGCGCAGGCCGCATGCCCTCCCCGGTCTACGACTGGGTCGAGCTGCAGGTCACCGCGGCCCGGCACGGCGCGCACGCCGCGCTGGCGCAGATGGAGCAGCAGTACCCCGACCCGGGCCCGCGGGCCGCGCTCTTCACCCGCCAGCCGGGGGCCGCCGCCTGGTTCGTCCGCACCGCCCAGGAAGCCGGGGACCCGCACTGGGCCGCGGTCGCCGCCCACGAGGCCGAACGGCTCGCCGAGGAGAACCCCGGCATCCCGACCCTCGCGGCCTCCGCCGTCCACGCCGTCAGCCTGCTGCACGGCGACCCGGACGGCCTGGTCCGCGCGGCCACCGAACACGGCCACCACTGGGCCCGGACCGCCGCGGCCGAGGACCTGGCGGCCCTGCTCGACACCCGCTCCCACCGGCGCACCGCCGGGGCGGTCGCCGAGGCCCCGGCCCCGCTCCGGCTGCCCGCCCCAGCGGTAGCCCCCGCGCCGGCCCCCTCGGTCGCACCGCCCGTACCGCCCGTACCGCCCGCGCCCGACCCGGCGGCCCGCGCGGCCCGCGCGGCCGAGGAGAACGCCGACGCCCTGAGCGACGTCGAACGCACCGTCGCCCACCTGGTCAGCCAGGGACTCACCAACCAGCAGGTCGCCTCCCGCATCCAACGCTCCCCCCACACCGTCAACTACCACCTGCGGAACATCTTCCGGAAGGTGGGCCTGAGCTCCCGCGTCGAACTCGCCCGCCACGCCCACCTCTGGACCACCGACCGCCCGGACATCACCGACTTCGGCATCTTCTGACGAGAACTCATGTCGCTGATTCCGCCCGGATCACACCGCGGCGGCCGACCCGCCGTCGCCGCCCGGGTCGAGGACGGCACCGCGGCACTGATCCGCGAGTACGCCGTCCTGCTGCCGAGGTAGCGGGACGACGAAGCCCGGCGGCCCGGACCGCTCATCTGCGGCCCGGGCCGCGGGTGTTGCGGCGGCGCGGCCCGGGTGCCTCAGGCCCGGTCGGCGGGCCGGTCGAGGAGGAGTTGGACGCCGTCGAGGATGCGGGCGAGGCCGAAGTCCAGGGGGTCGACCGGGTCGGGGGCGAAGGCGCCGGCGGCGATGGCGCGGGTGAGGGTGGGGAAGCGGTCGGCGTGGCGGTCCAGTAGCTCGCCGGTGAGGCTGTTCCACTCCTGGCTGTGCTGCTCGTCGAAGTCGGCGTCCTGCTGGGCGACGGTGCGCACCAGGCCCGCGACCAGGACGAAGACCCGGTGCTGCTCGGCCGCGGTGAGCCCGCTGGGTTCCAGGGCTGCGAGGGCGGCGTCGAGCCAGCCGAGCTGGTTGGGGCCCATGAGCTGGCGGCGCATGGCGGTGACGGCCAGCAGCCAGGGGTGGGCGCGGTGGACCTCCGCGGAGCGGCGGGCCCAGGCGGTGACGCGCTCCCGCCAGTCGGTGCCGGCCGCCGACGGGTCGGGGACGTCCGCGAGCACGGATTCGACCATCAGCTCGACGAGTTCGGCCTTGCCGGGCACGTAGCGGTAGAGCGCCATCGCGGAGACGCCGAACCCGACGGCGACCTTGTTCATGGAGACGGCGTCCAGCCCCTCGGCGTCGGCGATCTCGACCGCGGCGGCCGCGATGCGCTGGGGGGTCAGGCTGGGCTTGGGCCCCCGGGTCGGCTGGTCCTGCTCGCCCCACAGCAGTGCGATGCCCGCGCGCAGGTCGCGCGCCTTCTCCTTGGCCATCCCGGCCTCCCTCTCGACGGTCCTCGGCTGTTCCCGGGCGCCACCCGTTGACAGCGCCTCGAACTGTATATACCTTAAACGCATCTGCTGACGCGATAAACAGTTTGGGGGATACACCATGCTCGCCGCCATCGCCACCGTCTCAGCCGCCGCCCTCGCCGCTCCCCTCGCCGGCCTGCTGGGCTACCGGCAGCTCAAGCGCGCCGCGTTCGCCGGGAAGCTGCGGATCACCGCCCCGGCGGGCATCGAGGAGTCCGGCTTCGTCCGGATCGGCGGCATCGACCAGTGGGTCTCCATCCGCGGCGAGGACCGCCGCAACCCGGTCGTCCTGGAGATCCTCGGCGGTCCCGGCGCCTCCAACCTGGTCTTCCTCCCCCGCACCCGCGCCTGGGAGAAGCACTTCACCATCGTCCGCTGGGACATGCGCGGCGCCGGATTCACCTTCGCCGCGGGCGGCGCACAGGGGCAGGGCGAGCTCACCCACCAGCAGCTGTACCGCGACGCCCTGGAAGTCACCGAGCACCTGCGGGCCCGGCTCGGCGCCGACCGGCTGCTGCTGGTCGCCAACTCCTTCGGCACCGTCCTCGGCCTGCGGCTGGCCCGCAACCACCCGGAGCTGTACTCCGGCTACGTCGGCACCGACCAGAACATCATCGACGGCGGCCGGGAGCGCACCGCCTACGACGCCCTGCTCGCCCGGCTGCGCGCGGCCGGCCGGAAGAAGGAGAAGGAGCTGGCCGCCGCCGTGGCGATGGGCGCCGACCGCTCGAAGTGGACCACCAGGGACGTCGCCGAGTACAACAAGCTGGTCCTCACCAGCGACCCGCTCTCCTACGACACCATGAAGACCGTGGTGATGCGATCGCTCTGGTTCTCACCCCTGCACACCCTGCGCGGCCTGCGGTCCTACCTCAAGGCCATGGAGTTCTCCGAGCGGCTCCAGCTGGAGGCCGCCGCCTTCGACGAGCGGGCGGAGGGGACGGACTTCCGGATCCCGTTCTTCGTCTTCCAGGGCGACAGCGACGTCCTGACCCCGCCCGCGCCGGCCAAGCGGTTCTTCGACGACGTCACCGCTCCGGTCAAGGAGTTCGCGCTGATCCGCGGCGCCAGCCACTTCGCGAGCTTCCGCCACCCCGACCGGTTCCTCGACCTGATGCTCACCCACGTCCGCCCGGCCGTCACCGCCCAGCCGGACACCCGCTGACCTCCGCGGTCACCCGTATCTCGTGGACGGCGTTGCGGTCCCCGGTGAGCGGCTGGACCCGCCCGGCCGAGTCGGTGGCCCGGCAGCGGATGCGGTGCGGGCCGGGCGCGAGGTCGTGCCGGAGCCGGAAGCGCTGCCAGCCGAAGCCGGGGCCCCGCCGGTCCAGCTCGGCGGGCTGCCAGTCGGCGTCGTCCACGGCGACCTCGACGGCCGTCACCTCGGTGGAACTCCAGGCGTAGCCCGCCAGTTCGCAGTCCCCGGCCGGGACGGACCGCCCGTCCCCCGGGGTGAGCAGCTTGCTGCTGACGTCCTTCTCCCGAACCGGCCGCGACTCGCTCTCCCCCGGCAGGACGCGGGTGTACAGGCGGGTGGTGAAGAGGTGCTCGGGCCGCTCGGCGGCCAGCACGATCCTGGTCAGCCACTTGACCGAGTTGGTGCCGAACATCCGTGGCGCCACCGCCCGCACCGGGTGGCCGTGGTCGGGGCGCAGCGGTTCGCCGTTCATGGTGTGGGCGAGGACGACCTCGGAGCGCGCCTCCTCCAGGGGCAGGTCCTTGAGGTAGCTCACGTCGCTCTCCCCCGCGAAGTCGCCGCGGTCGGCGCCCTCCAGCCAGACGTGCCGGGCCTCCGGACGCGGACCCGCCAGCGCCAGCACCTCGGCGAGCGGCACGCCGGCCCACTCCAGGTTGGTGACGGCACGGGTCGGCACGGTGGGGCGCCGCGGATTGCCGAAGCACTCGTGGACGGCGGTGAAGCCGGTCTGCGGCAGGCCTCGGAGATCCCGGAAGTCCAGTCGCAGCGGCCGTTCCACCAGGCCCTCGACGGTGAGCGTCCAGGCGGCGGGGTCGAACTGCGGGTGCCGGCCGAGGTGGCTGCGGACGAAGACCTCGTCGACCGGCGTACGGAAGACGTCCGGCGTCTCCGGGTCCGTCCTGAACATGCGTCACACCCCCGTGCGAAGACCACTGCTGCCGTGATCGACGGTACAAGGAGCGACTGACAACGGGCCTCCCGGCCGCCGCTCGGGCCCGGACTCCCCGGCCGCCGCTCAGGCCCGGGCCTCGCGCGCCCGCGCCAGGAGTTCGGCCACCGTCGCCGCCTTGTGCGCCGAGTAGGCGAGCAGTCGGCCGGTGGCCCCGGCGGCCTCCCGCTTGGCCCTGGCGTAGCGGGCGGCCTCCTCGGGGTGGGCCCGCAGGTGGTCGCGGAACAGCAGGTTGTCGGTCCACAGCGGCCCGCCGAGTTCCACCACGTGGACGTTGGCGGGCTGGTCGTCGCGCCGCCGCTGGTAGTGCCACCCGGGGACGCCCGCCTCGCCCAGGTACTCGAAGCCGAGGCCGCGGACGTGGCCGACCACCGCGTCGGTCTCCCCGGGCGCGCAGCCGATCTGGACGTCGAGCACCGGCTTGGCGGCCAGGCCGGGCACCGAGGTGGACCCGATGTGCTCGGCCCCGGCCGCCACTCCGAGCCCCCGCAGCCCGTCGGCGAGCCGGTCCGCCGGCGCCGGGCCGAGGGCTGCCCAGGCCGGGTCGTACGGCGCGAGGTGAATCGGTTCGTCGAGGTCGGGGGCGCTGTTCGGCATTCGGGGAGGGTGCCGCCCGTGGACGTCCGATTCGTTCAAGACCGCCCGCCCGTGTCCTGCCTACCGTGGCGGGCATGGACCGCACACCCGCACCGCAGTTCGTCTTCGTCGGCCTCGCCGTCGCCGACATGGCCGCCTCGGTCGCCTTCTACCGGCGGCTGGGGCTCGTCTTCCCCGAGGGCTCCGAGCAGGAGCCGCACGTCGAGACGGAGCTGCCCGGCGGGCTGCTCCTGGTCCTCGACACCGAGGCGACCATCCGCTCCTTCCACCCCGACCGGCAGCCGCCGACCGGCGGTGCCCGGGCGGCGCTGGCCTTCCGCTGCCAGAGCCCGGCGCACGTGGACGCGGTGTACCGGGAGCTGACGGACGCCGGGTACCACGGGGAGCTGAAGCCGTGGGACGCCTTCTGGGGCCAGCGGTACGCCTCGCTGCGCGATCCGGACGGCAACGGCGTCGACCTGCTCGCGCCGCTGTAGGGCTTCGCGTCACAGCAGCGCCGTCACCCGCGTCCCGGCCAACTCCCGTACGTCACGGGCCAAGTGCGCCTGGTCCGCGTAGCCGGTCCGGGCCGCCGTCTCGGCGAGCGGGACGCCGGAACGGGCCAGCCCCAGGGCGCGCTGCAGCCGCAGGATCCGGGCGAGGGTCTTGGGGCCGTAGCCGAATGCCGCCAGCGAGCGGCGGTGCAGCTGCCGGGCCCCGAGCCCGACCGCCTCGGCCGTCGCCGCGACGCCGCGTCCGGCCGCGAGTGCAGCGGCCACCGCCCGTACCAGCGGGTCCTCGGGCGGCGCCGCGGCCGCCAGGCGCAGCGCCAGTTCCTCCAGTGCGGCGGCCGGGTCCGGTGCCGCGTCGATCCGCTCGGTCAGCCGCCGCGCCTCGCCGCCGGGCCACAGGTCCGCCAACTCGACCCGGCGGTCCCGCAGTTCGTGCGCCGGTACGCCGAGCAGCGCGGGCCCCGCCCCGGGGCGGAAGCGGACGCCCGCCCACGGCCCGCCCAGCCCCGGCCCGGGCCGGAACGCCCGGGTGTCCGGCCCGGCGATCAGCAGTCGGCCCTGCGTCCACAGCAGGTCCATGCACCCGTCCGGCAGCACCAGCCCGCCCGCCGCGCCGTCGGCCGCCGCCCCGTCTCCGCCCTTCGTCCACAGCACCGCCCCCGGCAAACGGGACGGGCGCTCCGCGTAGTGGGTGGACATGCTCCGAAGGCTACGCGGGCCGGACGGGCCGTGCGCCCTGAAAACCCGCGACCCCCCGGGAAAGCCCGCGGCCCTCGGGAGCCCGCGCACGGGAAGCCGCCGGCCCCGGCTGCGCGGGGCAGCCGGGGGGGGTTACGGCCGGCGGGGTACCGGCCGCTTCGGAGGGGCTCAGACCACCGCCTCGACGGCGGGCTCGACGGCTTCGGCGGGCTCGGCCGGAGCCTGGGCGGCCGCCGTGTCCCGCATCAGCACCAGGGTGAGCACCGCCGCTGCCAGGACGGCGATCCCGCTGACCGTGAAGGTGGTGGAGGTGGCGGTGTTGAAGGCCTCCCGGGCGGCCCGGGCCAGGCCGGTGTCGCCGCTGCCGGCGGAGAGGGCGAGGGCGTCGGTGATGGCGTGCCGGGCGGAGGCGGGGGCGTCCGCGGGCATCGAGCCGGTGTAGGTGCTGGAGAGCACGGTGCCGAGGATGGCCACGCCGAGCGCGGCGCCGGACTGCTGGATGGTGTCGTTGAGCGCGGAGCCGACGCCGGCGTGCTCGCCGGGGATCGCCCCCATCAGGGCGTTGGCGGCGGCCGGCATGCCGAGGCCGGAGCCGATGCCGAGCACCAGCATGGCCAGGGCGACCTTGGTGAAGCCGTCGCCGACCGACAGCGTGGCCAGCAGGCCGAACCCGGCCGCGATGATCACCATGCCTACGGCGGTCAGCACCCGGGCCGGGAGCTTCTTGCCGAGCGCGGCGCCGATCACGTTGAAGGCGAGCGAGGCGACGGCCAGCGGAATGAAGGCCAGGCCGGTGTCGGTGGGGGTGAACTCCAGGACGAACTGCAGGTACTGGGTGAGCACCAGCATCAGGCCGCCGGTGGCGAAGGTGAGCAGCACGAGGGAGAAGCTCGCACCGGTGAAGACCCGGTTGCGGAACAGCTTGAGCGGGACCATCGGCGAGTCGGTGCGGACCTGGCGGATGCCGAAGGCGGTGAGCGCGGCGACCGCGACGGCCATCGAGCCGAGGGTGCCGACGTGGGCGAAGCCGTCCCGCGGGAGGACGATGATCGACCAGACCAGGGCGGTCATGCCGACCATCGAGAGCAGCATGCCGGGCAGGTCGGGCTTGCGCCACGGGCCCTTGGACTCGGGCATCAGCACGACCGCCGCGACGACGGCCACCGCCGCGACCGGCACGTTGAGCAGGAACACCGCACCCCACCAGAAGTGCGCTATCAGCGCGCCGCCCAGCACCGGGCCGCCGACCAGGCCGATCATGGCCACCGCGCTCCAGGCGGCGATGGCCTTGGGCCGCTCCTCGTCGTCGAAGACGGTGATCAGGATGGAGAGGGTGCTCGGCATGACCAGGGCGCCGCCGACGCCCATCAGCACCCGGCCGGCGATCAGCTCACCGGGACTGGCGGCGACCGCCGCGACCAGTGAGGCGGCGCCGAACAGCGCCAGCCCGATGATCATCACTTTTCGTCGCCCGAACCGGTCGGACAGGCTTCCCGAGGTCAGCAGCAGCCCGGCGAAGACCAGGATGTACGAGTCGATGATCCACTGGATGTCCTGTGCCCCGGCCTTGAGGTCCTCCGCGATCGGCGGGACGGACACCGTGAGCACCATGTTGTCGATCACCAGCACCAGGCTGCTGAGGCAGAGCACGACCAGGATGAGCCAGCGACGCGGGTGACGGTCCACCGCGATCCCCCCTTGTGATTCGGCGCGTCGGCCGCGGCCCCGCGCACGTCCTCGCGTCGGCGACGAGCCGCGCGGAAGTCCCTCGCGGCGCACACCGTTCACCCGTCCCTGACCGAACGGTGTGCGCCACGCCGAACACTGTACGGAGAGCGAACACTGTTCGCAAGGCCGTACGGTGTGCGGCGCCGGGGCCTATGCTGGACGGACCGCACCCGACCAGGGGGCACGTGGAATGGAGAGCCTGATGACGGCCAAGTCGGAGGACACCCCGCCGGAGCACCGGACCGGCACCCAGCCGGGCATCGCGTCGCCGTGGAACCGTCCGCAGAAACGGCGGACCCAGCCCGCCCTCAGCCGCGAGCAGATCGTCGCCGAGGCCTTCGCCCTGCTGGACGCCGAGGGCATCGACGCGCTGAGCATGCGCAAGCTCGGCGCCCGCCTCAACGCCGGCGCGACCTCGCTCTACACCCACGTCGCCAACAAGGAGGAACTGCTCGCCCTGGTCGTCGACCACGTCTTCGGCGAACTCCCGCTGGCGCGCGCCGAGGGCGCCGAGGACCCGGCGGTCTGGCGTGCGGCCATCGTCGAGTGCACCGAGGGCATGCGCGCGGCCGTCGTGCGCCACCCCTGGATGGTCGCCGTGATGGGCGACGTCGGGATGGTCTACCTCGGCCCCAACTGGATGCGGCTCTCCGAGGCCCTGCTGGCCCTGATGGAGGCGGCCGGCTTCGAACTCGCCGAGGCCAACGACGTGATGGGCGTCGTCATGGGCTACACCATCGGCACCGCCAGCGTGGAGGCCGCCTGGCTGAGCGCGCTGGGCAGGAGCGGGCGGGGCGAGCAGGAGTTCATGGACCAGCTGCTGCCCGCCGTCGTCGAAGCCACCAGGACGCATCCGCGACTGCACCGGCTGTACACCACCCAGGTGCCGGACGAGATCGAGGCCGGCCGGGACAGCAGCTTCCTCCGCGGCCTCAACGTGATCCTGGACGGGATCGAGGCGAGGCGGCGGCCCGGGCGCTGACCCCGGACCGCCCGCAGCTCGCCCGACCCTCAACTCCCGCTCAGCGCCCGGACCTCGGCGTAACCCGGCACCGGACCGACCGACCCGCCCGAGGCCACGGCGGCGGCCGTCGCCACCGCCGCCGCCAGCGCCGAGCGGTACAGCAGCGAGCCCAGGCTGACCCGCGCCACCCCGAGCCCGGCCAGCTCGGCGAGGCCCGGACCATCGGGCGACCAGAGGATGTTGAGCGGGACGGACAGTCCGCCGACCAGCCGGGCGATCACCGCCGGATCGCCCAGCCCGGGCACGAACACCCCGTCCGCGCCCGCGCGTTGGTAGGCGTCCAGCCGCCGTACGGCCTCCGGCTCGGGGCCCTCGGTGCCGCACCAGTAGGCGTCGGTGCGGGCGTTCACGAACAGCTCCGGCACGGCGGCCTTCACCGCCGCGACCTTCGCCGCGTGGACGGCGGACGGCGCCAGGGTGCCGTCCGGCCGGCCGTCCTCCAGGTTGATGCCGACCGCGCCGGCCTCCGCCAACTCCACGGCCAGGGCGGCCACTTCCTCCGGATCGTCGCTGAAGCCGGACTCCGCGTCGACGCTCAGCAGGAAGCCGTCGCGGCCCAGCCGCCGGGCCAGCCGTACGGTCTCCGCCCGGGTGGCGGCGGCGCCGTCGGGCAGTCCGGCGGCGGCCGCCACCCCCAGGCTGGTGGTGCCGATCGCGGGGTGGCCGGCGGCGGCGAGGGCGGCGGCCGAGGCGTGGTCCCAGGCGTTCGGGAGCAGCAGCGGACGGCCGGGGCGGTGGTGCAGGGCGGCGAACGGGGTCATCGCGGCGGGCCGGTTCATCGCGGCGGGCGGGGTCATACTGCACCCTGCTGTCCGATCGGGCCCACCGAGTCCACGTAGTAGGAGCCGGACCGGGCGAGGTGGCAGACGATGTGCCGGAAGCTCCAGCCCGCCCCCGGCGAGTCGTCCAACTGCCGTTCCGGCAGCGCGGCGACCCGCAGGGACCAGATCCGGCCGAGTCGGGTCAGGCGACTGCGGGCCTCGTCCAGGTCGGCGACGGTGAACGGCACCAGGTCGGCCGGGGTGGTGACGTTGGAGGCGTGCCAGTGGTCGGCGGTGGCCGGCTCGCCCGCCAGGCGGGCCTCCAACTCGGCCCAGTGGTCGAGAAGATGGTCGGTGACCCGGCGGATCGCCTTGTGCGGGGTGTAGGTTCGGCCGTCGGCGTTGAGGAACGGGCGGCCGTCCCAGGCCGTCCAGGTGGCCGCCAGGGCGAGCACGTGGTCGATCATCTGCGGGATCAGGGCGGCCAGTTCGGCCTGCGAGCAGGGTTCCTCGGCGGGCGGCCGGGAGGTGTCCGCCGGGTCGGAGGAGCCGTACAGGATGCCCTCGGCGATCACCAGGGCCTGCGAGCGGCCCGGGCACAGCCGGGGAGGGGCGCCGAAGGCCAGCGGCTCGCGACCCGGCTCCCGGGCGGCGTCGAGGTCGAGCAGCACCCGCGCCCCCGCGGGGACGGCGATCCCGCCGATCTCGGTCGCCCGGGCGGCGGAGCGGCGCATCGCCCGGATCGGCGGGTCGTCCCGCAGGGCTGCGGCCGGTCCGCCGCCGTTGCGCCGGGCATGCTCGACCAGGGTGGCGGTGGCCTCGCAGGCCTGGACGAGCAGCCCGATCCGGTTCGCGGCCGTCTCCGGGTCCTCGTCGCCCATCGCGGGCAGCAGCCGGGCCACCGCGGCGTCCGCCGCCGGATCGTCCGGTGCCGGCTCGAAGTACGCCCGGCCCACCGCCTTCACGTCCCGGGCGACGGCCTCCGGGTCCGCCAGGCCGAGCGCCCGCGCGAGCGTCCGCACCACCCGCAGCCGCAGGTCCGGGTCGAAGCCGCCCGCTGCCAGGACCCGCAGCTCGCCCGGGTCCAGCCGTTCCAGGTCCGCCAGCACCAGCGCCCGGCGCCGGGCGTGCGGCTCGCCCGCGCTGAACCGGGCGACGGTGGAGCGCAGCCAGGCCACCGTGCCGTACGGGCCGGGCGTCGCGGGCGGCGGGACCAGTGCCGGGTCGGCCAGGGCCGCGGTCACGTCCTCGTAGCGGGAGAAGGTCAGTTCGGGGGACGTCACTTCGGGGGACGTCGGGTCTTGGGGCCTCGGATCGCTCATTCCGCCATCGTGGTCCCGGGTCGTTTCGGCGCCGGCCGAACAGTGCCGGGTCGACCCTGGAGGCATGGCCGACCATGGACGCATGACAGTGGACCCACGGGGCTCGGCGCTCGCCGCCTTCGCCGCGCTGCTCGCCGACCCCACCCGCGCCGCCTTCTGCTGCGCGCTGCTGGACGGCCGCGCCTGGACGGCGGGCGAGCTGGCCCGCTCGGCGGGCGTCGCGCCGTCCACGGCCAGCGAGCACCTGTCCCGGCTGATCACGGGCGGGCTGCTGGCCGAGGCACGGCAGGGGCGGCACCGGTACGTCCGGCTGGCCTCCACCGCCGTGGCGACCGTGATCGAGGACCTCGCCGTCTTCGCCCAGGCCACGGCCGAGGCCGCCGTGCCCACCGGCGCCGCTGCCGCTCCCACCGCCGACGCCCCCGCCTGCGACGCTCCCGCCCCCGCCGTGCGGTCGGCGCCCCGCAACCTCGGCGAGGCCACCCGGCAGAGCGCCGAGGCCCGCGCCCGCACCTGCTACGACCACCTGGCCGGCCGCCTCGGCGTAGCCCTCGCCGACGCCCTGCTCGACCACGGCCTGGTCACCGACCGCGCCGGGCTCGCCGTCACCGAGCGCGGCCACCACTGGCTGGCCGCGCAGGCGATCGAACTGCCGCCGCACGCCGGCCGCCCGGGCGGGCGCCCGGTGGTGCGCAGCTGCCTGGACTGGACGGAGCGCCGCAGCCACCTCGGCGGCGCGCTGGGCGCGGCCCTGTGCCGCACCGCGCTGGACCGCGCCTGGGTCGAGCGGATCGGCACCGGCCGGGCCCTGAAGGTCACCCCGGACGGCTGCCGGGCGCTGCGCGAGCTGCTCGGCGTCGAGGTGTCCTGAGCTCTCCCGCGGGCTTCCTTCGAGGAGCGCACCCGGGCCACCCCACCGGCCCGTCAGACGCCCGCGGTCGGCGGCTGCGCGCCCACCCTCCGGCCGAGGTCGATCAGCCCGAAGGCCGCGCCCTGCTGGTCGCCGACCGCCGCGAACCGGCCGAACGGGCTGTCCATCGGCCCGAAGTACACCGCGCCGCCGTTCTTCTTCAGCCGCTCGATCGCGGCGTCGGCGTCGTCCACGGCGAAGTAGACACTCACGTACGAGGGCGCCTCGGGCGGCAGGAAGTCGCCCTGCGCCCCCATCCGGCCCAGCACCGGCCGGCCGCCGACCAGGAACATCCGGTAGTCGATCTGCTCGGAGTCCATCTTCCGCGTGCCGTACGGGAACACCGCCGGGAAGAAGGAGTCAGCCTTCCCGGGTTCGCGGGTGACGATCTCGGCCCAGCTGTACGCCCCGGGCTCGTCCTGCTTCTCGAAGCCCTCGTGGGTCCCGGCCTGCCAGACGCCGAACACCACCCCGCCCGGGTCCCTGGCGATCACCATGGTGCCGAAGTCGCCGACCTGCATCGGCCCCGTCACCACCTCGCCGCCGTGGGTCCGGATCCGCTCGGCGGTGGCGGCGGCGTCCGGCGAGGCCAGGTAGAGGCACCAGGCGGACTGCGCCTGGCTCCCCGGCATCGGCGGCACGATCGCTGCGACGGCCTTTCCGTCCGAGTACGCCTGGGTGTAGTTCCCGAACTCCGACGAACTCTCGCCGAAGGTCCAGCCCAGGACGTCGCCGTAGAAGGCCTTGGCACCCTCCAGGTCGGTGAACATCGCGTCGGCCCAACAGGGTGTGCCCTCAGGTAGCGCAGCCATCTCTCAGCCCTCGTCCATGACGGTGCGGACGCGCGCCGGAAGGCGCGCACGGCCCCCGACTGGTCAGCCTAGCCACGGCTCGGCGCACCCGCGCGGGATGGCCCGCACGGGTGCGCCGCTCCGGCAATGGCGTACGGCTCAGCTCACCGGCGCGGCCCCGCTCACCGGCGCACGCAGCGAGGCGGTGCCCAGGCCGGTCGGGCCGAGCGGCACCGCACCCGTTCCGCTCCCCACGCCCACCCCGGCCCCGGCCCCGGTCGCGGCCGCCGCTTCCGCCCGGGCCCGGACCGCGCCCGCGAGGTCCCGCTCGGCGCCGAAGTGCCGCTCCAGGTCCTCGGTGCGGTACCGACGGCAGCCCCGGTGCCAGCTCAGGATGCCCGCGAGCCAGTTCTCCAGCTCCTCCACGTACCCGTCGAGCGTCTCCCGGGTCTCCGCGCCGAGCGCGAAGTCCTCGTACATGACCGGGAGTTCCTTCTGCGCGACGTGCTGGAACTGGTCCAGCCGCGAGTGCATCAGGTCGCCGACGATCCGCAGCGCCGACGGGTAGTCGCAGTTGAAGAAGTTCTGCACCACCAGCACGGCGTTGTGCAGCTCGCCCTCGTACTCGACCTCCTTCTGGTACGAGAAGACGTCGTTCATCATGCACGCGTAGTCCATCGCGGAGTTCTCCAGCGCGCGCATCGAGCCGTGCCGGTACACCTCCGGCGGAACGGTCCTCCCGTGACCGAGCCGGGCGAGCATCGTGGTGAGTTCGGAGCCGAAGGTGGAGCGGCGCATCTCCAGGTAGTCGACCGGATCCGGGACACGGTTCTGGATCTGGTTGCTCAACTCCCAGATCCAACTGGCCGTCATCACCTCGATCGACTCGCGCAGCGCGCCCCTGGCCTCGACGGTCATCGGGTCGACGGTCCGCTCCCAGATGTCGGCGAGCGAGCGCTCCAGCGCGTTGACCGGCTCCGGCACCGGCTCGCCGTCCAGCGGCATGAACAGCGGCAGCCGGGCGTTGGCGGCCTTGGCTCCGGCCAGGTCGCGCGTGCTGCCGAAGACCCTCGGGTAGTAGTCGTCGGCCCAGGTGCCCCAGGCCAACCAGGCCGAGGCGACGTCGAGTTGGTCGGCACTGGCGTCGGGGTGGATGCCGGCCGCGCAGAGCGGCAGGTCGTAGTCGCGCATCGACTCGGCGTCCCAGATGCCCGATCCGGGGACGCCGGGGTGCTCGGCCAGCAGGCCCACCCGCTCGGCCCACTCGACCACCCGCTCCCGCGCGCCGTCCAGGTGGGGGCTGAGCGACAGCGCGAACGGCAGCTCGAACTCCGGCAGCCGGGACGGCCCGACGGGCTGGAACGGCACGTGCGCGTGCGACCGCGCCCGCCGTACGGCCGGCGCCGCCGGGGCCTGCGCCGCCCCGGCCCCCTTGCGCAGGATGTCCAGCGCCGAGGTCCCGATCCCGCCGATCGCGTACCGGTCCCACCAGTTGCCGGCCCCGGGCATCCCGGGCAGTGCTCCGCCCGATCCCGGCGCCACCTCACCGGCCGAACCGGCCGCCGCTCCACCGCCGTTCATGTAGCGGCTGGACCGCATGTGCCACTCGTGCCCGCCGGACTGCCAGTCCTGCAGCCCCTTGACGTACGCCATCACCCGGGCCCGGCCCTCCGGGCCGAGCCCGGTCTCCGCGAACAGCACCGGCAGTTCGGTGAACACGGTGTTCTCGAACTGCTGCAGCCGCGAGGTGAGCAGGTCGTTGACCGCCTCGGCGGCCTCCTGGGTGGAGCACTCCAGGAACCGCTCCAACACCAGGATGCCGTTGCTCAGTTCGCCCTCGTCCTCGACCTCGCGCTGGTACGAGAAGATGTCGTTGCGCAGGTGCACACCGTCGGAGAAGGCGTCCATCAGCACCCGCAGCGCCCGCGAGCCGGACACCTCCTTCGGCACCTCGGCCCCGGCCGCGTACTCGACCAGCTGCGCCGACCACGGCGCCCCGCCGACCTTGCGGCGCATCTCGATGTACTCGACCGGGTTGGCGATCCGGCCGGCGTCGATGTTGGCGAGCTCCCACAGTGACTCGTTGAGCAGGTTGCGGGTGCTCTCGGCGAACCGGATCCGCCAGTCCTCCCCCATCACCGGCACGGTTCGGCGCCACAGGTCGGCCAGGCCCGCCTCGACCGGGTTCTCCGGCTCGGGCATCGGAGCGGCCGGGTCGGCCGGCATGAACAGCGGCAGCCGGTCGAGGTGTGCCTTGCCGGCCCGCCGGTCGTTGGTGCGCTTGTACATGTCGAGGAAGTGGTCGTCGAAGAAGAACACCCAGACGTACCAGTCGGTGACCAGCGACAGCGCCTCGGCGGAGGCGTCGGGATGGGTGTAGGCGCAGAGCAGTCCGTAGTCGTGGGCGTCCAGGTCCGCCTGTTCCCAGATCCCGGACCCCTCCAACATCCCCATCTCCCGGGCCCATTCCGAGGAATGGGCCCGCGCCTCGTCCAGATGGGGATTGAGCCGCGCCGGGTGCGGCACGTAGAAGGACGGCAGTTCGAACGGCTGGGTCACGGCGGGCGAGCCTTTCTGGACGCGTCGATTGGAGAAAGGATGACCCCAGCCACCTCGACCCGCCGCCGCAACCCAAACAGTCATATGAAATGACCCACTTGCTCGAACCACCGGCCCGACCCCCCGGTCGAACTCCAGGCCGGCTCCCGCGCCGACGACCGACCCGCCCCCGCGGTGGGAGGCCGGTCAGGCCGCGAGTCCCAGGGCGAGGGAGGCGGCGGCCGGGGCCAGGTAGATCAGGGGGAAGGGGATGTGGGCGTACGCGCCGGCACGGGCGACGGTGATCACGGCGCCGAGGAAGTAGAGCACGATGCCGACGGCGGCCGCGCAGCCGACGGCCGGGACGGCGAGGCCGGCCAGCAGGCCGAGCGCCCCGGCCGCCTTGGCGACGCCGAGCCAGGTCCACCAGGCGCGCGGAACGCCGTACTGGGCGAGCGGCCCCACGACGTACTCGGCCTTGGCGAAGACCGAGTACGCCGAGAAGCCGACCATGAGGGCGCCGAGGACGGTGACGACGGTGTGGGCGACGGACATTGGAGCACTCCCCGTTCGTGGCTGGTCGATCCGAGTCGATCGGATCCGGTCGGACACAGCACTGACCCGGAGCACCAGGCGGATGTGACAGCCGCGGACAAAATTGTTTCCGCACCGCCGCCGGGAAACGGCCAACAACCGCTCCGCCAACGAACAAAGCCTGTCTGACAAGGGCTGGAATCACCAAGACTTCCCCAGGTACGGGCGTGTTGACCGCGTCCGTCCACGTCACGTCATCCAGACTGGGCGCCGACCGACGTCAACTCCGAGGAGGCCACACCTCATGAACGTCACCGTCCGGCTCGCCCAGCAGCCCGAGGCCGACGAACTGCTCGGACGGAGTGCGCTCGCCGCGCTCGTCGGCATGCTGCTGGACCAACAGGTGCCAATGGAATGGGCGTTCACCGGCCCGCTGACCATCGCCCAGCGCCTCGGCCGGGACGACCTGGACGCCCACGAGATCGCCACCTACAGCCCGGAGGAGTTCGTCGCCCTGCTCTCCGCGAAACCGGCCGTCCACCGCTACCCGGCCGCGATGGCCAAACGGGTGCAGCAGCTGTGCCAGTTCCTCGTCGCGCAGTACGACGGAGACGCCGCCGCGCTGTGGAAGGACGCCCGCACCGGCAAGGAACTGCTCAGCCGCCTCAACGCCCTCCCCGGCTTCGGCAAGCAGAAGTCGCAGATCTTCCTCGCCCTGCTCGGCAAGCAGTACGGGGTACGGCCCGAGGGCTGGCGCGAGGCCGCCGGAGTCTACGGCGAGGAGGGCGCGCACCGCTCGGTCGCCGACATCACCGGTCCCGAATCCCTCGCTCTGGTACGGGAGTTCAAGCAGGAGACGAAGCGCGCGGCGAAGGAGGCCAAGGCCGCCGCCAAGCCCCGCACCACCACCCGGACGGCCACCGCGGCCGTCTCCGGCGCACGTTGAGCCGCCGGCCGGCCCCGGCCGGGAGCGGCCGCGACCACCGGCTGGCGGGCACCAGCGCGTAGGCGTACCGCCCGCGGATGCGGCCCTCCCCGTGAGCGACGAGGGCCCCGGCCGCGCAGCGCGACCGAGGCCCTCCCCCCGAGATCGGAAAACCCGGAACCGGAAACCCGGAGCCGTCACACCAGGACGGACTCCCGCTGCTCCGCGCCGTCCGGGGCACCGGCCTCGACCGCCACCCCGCGCTTGCGCGGCAGCGCGAACATCAGCAGGAACACCGCCAGCAGCACCCCCGCGACCCACCACATCGCGTGCACGAACGCCCCGCCGAAGGCCGTTCCCAGCGCGTCCGGCGCGACCACGTCGTCCATCGCCCCGAAGAAGGCCACCGACACCAGCCCGAGCCCGAGCGCGTTGCCGACCTGCTGCACGGTGTTGATCAGCCCCGAGGCCGACCCGGCGTGCCGGCGCGGCACCTCGGAGAGGATCGCGTCGGTGATCGGCGCGACGATCAGCCCCATCCCGAGGCCCATCACCACCAGCGGCAGCGCCATCTGCCAGGGCGCGATGCCCGTCCCGTACCGGTGCGCCTCCCCGATGTAGACGAGCACGCCCACCGCCATGATCAGCGCGCCCGCCTGGAGCACCTTGCGCCCGAACCGCGGCACCAGCTTCTGCACCGAGAGCCCGGCCGCCGTGGACACCGCGAGCGAGAACGGGATGCCGGTGGCACCCGCCTTGAGCGGGCTCCAGCCGAGGCCGACCTGCATGTAGAGCGTCCAGACCAGGAAGAAGATGCCGAGCGCGACGCCGAAGGCCAGTTGCACGCAGATCCCGGCCGCGAAGCTCTTCACCCGGAACAGCGACAGCTCGACCAGCGGCGAGCCGTCCCGCCGCGTCTTGGCCTTCTCGTACACCACGAAGAGCACGAACACCGGCAGGCTGCCGGCCATCGACAGGTAGCCCCAGAGCGGCCAGCCGGCCTCCCGGCCGTGGGTCAGCGGGTAGATCAGCATCAGCAGGCCGAGGCTGGCCAGCGCCACGCCGACCAGGTCCAGCTTGAGCGCGTGCTCGGCCCTGGACTCGTCGATGAAGCGGCGCCCGAGCAGCAGCCCGGCGATGCCGACGGGCAGGTTGATCAGGAAGATCGGCCGCCACTCGAGGCCCAGCAGGTTCCACTCGGTGAGCAGCGCGCCGATCATCGGACCGGACACCGCGCCCAGCCCGACCACCGCGCCGAACATCCCGAACACCTTGCCGCGCTCCTCCGCAGGGAAGGTCGCGTGGATGATCGACAGCACCTGCGGCACCATCAGCGCCGCCGTCCCGCCCTGCAGGATCCGCATCGCGACCAGCATCTCCGGGCCGGAGGCCAGCCCGCACAGCGCCGAGGCCAGCGTGAAGCCGCCGATGCCGATCAGGAAGAGCCGCTTGCGGCCGTGGATGTCGCCGAGCCGCCCGCCGGTGATCAGGCCGATCGCGAAGGCCAGCGCGTAGCCGCCGGTGACCCACTGGATGGCGCTGAAGGAGGCGCCGGTGTCCTGCTGGATGCTCGGGATGGCGATGTTGACGATGGTGACGTCCACCAGGTCCATGAAGGAGGCGACCATCACGATCGCCAGCGCGATCCACCTCCGCCGGTCGGCTCCCGCCGTAGTCATTCCGTTCTCCTCACTCGTCCGCTGCTGCACGTCCGGAACGGTACGGGTCATGTAGGTCAGACCCTGTCCCAGTTCCTCCGGCATGCTGGAGGGCATGAGCGACACGCCGGCCCGGCTGCTGAACCTGCTGTCCCTGCTGCAGACCCCGCGCGAGTGGCCCGGCAGCGAACTCGCCGAGCGGCTCGGCGTCAGCCCGCGCACCATCCGCCGGGACATCGACCGGCTGCGCGACCTCGGCTACCCGGTGCAGGCCACCATGGGCGCGGTCGGCGGCTACCGGCTGGTCGCGGGCACCGCGATGCCGCCGCTGCTGCTGGACGACGAGGAGGCGGTGGCCATCGCGGTCGGCCTGCGGGCGGCCGCCGGGCACGCCGTGGTCGGCATCGAGGAGGCCTCGGTACGGGCACTCGGCAAGCTGCTCCAGGTGCTGCCGGGCCGGTTGCGGCACCGGGTGGGCACCCTGAACACGGCCACCGTGCCGCTGCTCACCGGGGACGGCCCGACCGTCGACCCGGAGGCCCTGACCCTGCTCGCCGGCGCCGTCACCAACCACGAGCGGCTGCGCTTCGCCTACCGGGCCCGCGACGGCGCCGAGACCCGACGCAACGTCGAGCCCGAGCGGCTCGTCTCGACCGGCCGCCGCTGGTACCTGATCGGCTACGACCTGGACCGGGACGACTGGCGGCTCTTCCGGGTCGACCGGATCACCGAACCGTTCGCCACCGGCGCCCGCTTCGCCCCGCGCCCGCTCCCGGCCGAGGACGCCGCCGGGTTCGTCGCGAGCCGGCTGCGCCGCCACTCACCGACGCACACCATGGTGGCCACCGTCCACCGCCCCGCCGCCGAGGTCGACGGCTGGATGCCCTGGACCGGCGACTACGAGCTCGAACCGATCGACGACCACAGCTGCCGTCTGCGCTCCCGGGCCGACTCGCTGAAGTGGCTGGCGGCCGGACTGCTGATGCTGGACTGCGACTTCGAGGTGCACGAGCCGCCGGAGCTGCGCGAGCACCTGCGCACGATCGCGGACCGGGCCGACCGCGCGGCGCCGCGGGGGCTGAGCCGGGGGGCTGAGCCGGGGAAGCCGAAGTCGGGGGCCGCCCTGGACGGCGGGCCCCGACGGAAAGGAGGCTCAGACCCCGTACTCGGCCGTCAGCAGCGCCCGCCCGAGGGTGTGGAAGGTGAGGTTGAAGCCGATCCGGGCGGCCGGGGTGTCGGCGGTGACGTCCAGCTTCTCCACGTCCAGCGCGTGCACCGCGAACACGTACCGGTGCGGGGCGCCGGGCGGCGGGGCGGCGCCGTCGTACTTGTTGTCCGGGAAGTCGTTGCGCCCGTGGAAGGAGGCCGCGCCCGGCAGGGACTCGTCCGAGGAGCCGACGCCGCGCGGCAGTTCGGTGGTGTCGGCGGGCAGGTTGAGGGCCAGCCAGTGCCACCAGCCGGAGCCGGTCGGCGCGTCCGGGTCGTAGCAGGTGACGGCGATGCTCCGGGTGCCCTCCGGCAGGCCCGACCAGGACAGCTGCGGCGAGAGGTTGCCGCCGCCGTGGATGAACTCCTGACCCAGCGTGCCGCCTTCGGTGATGTCCCGGCTGCTCAGTTCGAAGGACGGAACCCGCGGCAGGAACTCGTACGGCAACGGCGGACGAACACTCATGGGGTGCACCTCTCACGCTCGGAATGACACGGATCACTGTAATGGGGTGCACGACCGATCCGGCCGCCCCTACAGTCGACGACATGGCCTCGAAACTCGCCCAGTTGTTCTCGGATTCCCGCCGCGCGCTGTTCACCATGCTCGGGATCCAGGCCGTCATCTGGTCCGTCCAGCTGGTCAACTGGCTGGACGACTACGACCTGTCCAAGGAGTACGGCCTGCGCCCGGAGCGGGTGGACGACCTGCCCGAGATGTTCACCATGCCGTTCCTGCACTTCAGTTGGGACCACATCATCTCCAACTCCTGGCCGCTGTTCGTGCTGGGCTTCCTGGCCGCCTACCGCGGCATGCGGAAGTTCCTGCTGGCCAGCCTCGTGATCACGGTGTCCGGCGGGCTCACCATCTGGCTGCTGGAGAGCTCGAACACCGTGACGGCCGGGGCGAGCGGCATGGTCTACGGCTACCTCGGCTACGTGGTGCTGCGCGGCGTCCTCGACCGCAACCTGCTGGACGCGGTGGTCGGCGTCGGCGTCGCCGCGGTCTACTGGACGATCCTGATCGGCGTGCTGCCGATCGCCCACGGCGTCAGCTGGCTGGGCCACCTCGGCGGGCTGATCGGCGGACTGGCCGCCGCCTACCTGCTCCGCAACCCGGCGCGGCTCCGCAACCAGGAGCCGCCGAAGCCCGTCCCCGCGGCTCCCGCCCCGGGCAGCCCCAACGCCGCCCTGCTCAAGGAGCTGGACGACCTGGGCCTGTGACCCGACCGGGCGCACCAGGTATAGACCATTACCGGCCCTCCGGCTAGCGTGAACGACCCACCCGTCCCCAGCT